>JACCEA010699063.1_pt1 | contig 14283 bp, 15 predicted proteins | sample 7449851 | NCBI WGS metagenome assembly JACCEA01 (sample SAMN15323453, study PRJNA562643) | freshwater metagenome | isolation source: river surface water | place: USA:Blue River Watershed | collected 2017-08-18 | reverse complement strand
TTGGCGACGTAAATACGTACGAGAACAAATTGAAATTGATCTTATGTGGATTCCACGAAGGAACCTTGGCGGTTCAGTCGGCATTTGCGCGTATTTATCCGGACAAAAAGAACATTTTGAAGTATACAACTGTTAATGGTGTTCAGGGATTCTAATTTAGTCCTTTATACTGGTTATTGAAAAAGGCTGTCATGAAAGTGGCAGCCTTTTTTGTTTGGTTTAGATTACTTGGTTTAAGCATAAAGCCACAACAGGAACTGTTAGCTTTTTCTTAATTCATGAAAATTGAATCCGTTTCGCTGAAAAATGCTGTAAATTCGTGGTGTAAAATGAACAGCATGAAATCTATTACAGTAGCAGAATTGAAAAACTGGATCGATAATAATGAAGATTTTCAATTGATCGATGTACGTGAGCCTTTTGAATTTGATGAAGCCAACATGAATGGAATATTAATCCCGATGAATGAAGTGCCGGATCAAGTAGGTCAATTCGCAAAAGACAAGAAAGTAGTGGTGCATTGTCGTTCAGGAAAGCGCAGCGCAAGTGTGATCCAATATTTGGAGTCACAGCATGGTTACGATAATCTTTACAATTTAGAAGGCGGGATCCTTGCTTGGATCGATGCTTACGGAGCATAAAGAACGATGAATAGAAAAACGGTCAATACGGTTATTATTCTGGGGATCATTGCCCTGGCGAGTATCCTGTTGATCCAAATTTTCTGGATTCGAAAGACCATTCAAGCGCAGCAAAAACGGATTGAGATCCAGGAAAAACAAGACAGTTTGAATGTGCGTCAATTTGCTCAGCGTACGCATATTGCTTTGCGCAATGTCTTGGAAGACATCGAGGGTGATACCGATGCTACGGCGAATCTTTACGGAGCAGTGAAGGAGGTAAAACCAAACTACTTTGTAGTGGATATATCCGAAGAGATCGAACCTTTTTATTTGGAGACCCTCCTAAAACGCGAATTTTACGGACAAAGTCTCAATCAGGATTTTATTTATGGAATCTATGATTGCTTCTCGGATTCGATTGTTTTTGGAAATCGGGTGCACTTCAATGAAAAGTTGCATTATGTTACGGTTCCCAATAAAGACAAACGGCTAACGGCTAAGAAATTGTCCTGGAAGAATGACGGGCATTATTTCACTGTTACTTTTCCGGATCTGAAGATCCATTCCATCCAAGATCCTACACAAGTAACTTCGCCGTGGTTCTATCTGGTGATCATCGTAGTGGTCTTGCTGGTTTTCTTTGGGTATGCGATCAATGTCATCCTGAAGCAAAAGCGTTTGTCGGAGGTGAAAACGGATTTCATCAACAACATGACACACGAATTGAAAACGCCGATCTCAACCATCGGATTGTCGAGTGAGTTGCTGTTAAAAGGTGATTTTTCTGAAGATCCGGGCCGATTGAAGCGCTATGCAGAGATCATTTATAAAGAGAATAAACGTCTCGAAAATCAGGTGGAACGTGTATTGAATGTGGCAAAACTGGATAAAGAGAAATTGAGTTTGTCCAAAGATCTGTGTTCGATGCACGAGTTGATCATGGATGCAAAGGAAAGTTTTGATCTGAACCAAACAGAGAAAGGTGGAGCGATCCACTTGCAATTGGATGCAGCAAACGATAAATTGATGATCGATCAGGTGCATATCACGAACGTGGTGTACAACCTTTTGGATAATGCTGTGAAATATTGTGAGGAGATCCCAAACATTACAATCACAACATCCAACGATTCGAAATATTTTACAATGACTATTGCGGATAATGGAATTGGGATCAAGCGCGAAGACATTCGCATGATCTTCGATAAGTTCTACCGTGTGCCGACCGGTAATTTACACGATGTGAAAGGATTTGGCTTGGGCTTGTACTATGTCAAGTTAATCGTTGAAGAACACGGAGGAAGCATTCAGGTAAAAAGTACGCCTGGAAAAGGCACTGCATTTACGATCCGTTTACCCTACGATGTAAAGGAATGAATTTACAGGAACTAGAGAACGAAATTTTCTCCCTGACCGATCAGGCCACTTTTGAGGGGCTGGCCTTGAAAGTATATCGGTTCCAGCGGGAACATGTTCCGGTTTACAAAGAATACGTCGACTTATTAAAGCGTCCGGAGCCCACTCAACTCCATGAAATTCCCTTTTTGCCGATTGCCTTTTTCAAGTCACATACAGTATTGGCTGAAGGATTTGAACCAGAGTTACTTTTCAAAAGTAGTGGTACAACCGGTATGCAACGCAGTGAACATCATGTGGCTTTTGCGTCCTTGTACGAACGATCCTTTTTGCCGACCTATGCTCAATTTTCTGGTTCCCTACAGGAGCAAGTGATCGTAGCGCTCTTACCAAATTACATCGAACAAGGAAATTCGAGTTTGGTGTATATGGTTGAACATCTGATCACACAAACTCAAGATGCGCGTTCGGGTTTTTACTTGCACGATACCGCACAAGTGCAAGCCATTTTTCAATCAGTGAAAGATTCTGGAAAGCAACTGGTAGTTTTTGGGGTGTCCTATGCTTTGTTAGATCTGGCTGAAAAAGGGGTGGATCTTTCCGGAGCGATCATCATTGAAACGGGAGGAATGAAGGGGCGCCGCAAAGAATTGTCCAAAGAAGAACTCCATCAGTTGCTATGCAAAGGTTTGGGTGTTACCTACATTAGTTCGGAATATGGAATGTGTGAATTGTTGTCCCAAGCCTATGCTGATCAGGCAGGATTGTTTACTACACCACCTTGGATGAAGGTCATGCTGCGCGATGTGAATGATCCGTTTGCCTATGTAGCCGAAGGACGAACCGGAGGGATCAATGTGATCGATCTGGCTAATTTGTATTCGTGTAGTTTTATAGCAACCCAAGATCTGGGCAGGATCGAAGGCAATCAATTCCGCTTGATGGGGCGTTTTGACCATAGCGATATCCGTGGGTGTAACCTGCTCGTGAGTTAATAGATTGCGTCTTTTTTTGTAAATTTCCACCTTCTGAACATGAAGCATATGTCGGTATCCACCATTTTGATCCTGGTTTTGATCGGATTTTTCGCCGGGATCCTTTCCGGATTCATTGGCGTGGGCGGTGGAATCATCATCGTTCCGGCGCTTGTTTACGCGTTGGGCTTGACCCAACATCAGGCAACGGGAACCAGTTTGTTCATCTTGTCGATGCCCGTTGTGATCCTTGGAGTGGTGAATTATGCTAAAACACAGAATGTCAATTGGACCTACGGCTTGATCATCGCATCTACGTTTGTGATCGGTGGCTACCTGGGTTCCAAATTGTCCTTGAAAATGAATCCCGCCATTGTGAAATTGATCTTCGGAATAATCATGTTCTACGTAGCTTTCATGATGGTTCGTTCGGGGTACACCGCATTAAAATCGGAATGATATGCATGATCTGATACGCAAAGAAGCAGCTGCGATCGCTGCAAAAGTCAAGGGCTACCGGGAACACATGCACCGTCATCCGGAATTGTCCTATGCCGAATTCCAAACCATGGAGTTCGTGGCCAATACCTTGACCGATCTTGGAATTCCGTTCACGAAAGAAGTTGCGGGAACTGGTATTGTAGCAATCATTCGCAACGACGAGCATTCGGCGGATATGCCGTGTTTTGGCTTGCGTTCCGAATTGGATGCGCTGCCTATCCAGGAACAGAATCAATGTGATTACCGTTCTCAGAACGACGGGATCATGCATGCTTGCGGACACGATGTGCATACCTCGATTTTGTTGGGTGCAGCCGAGATCCTTTGGAATAATAAAGAACAATTGCCTCAACCCGTAAAACTCATCTTCCAACCGGGAGAGGAGAAAAATCCGGGTGGTGCGTCCTTGATGATCGCTGCAGGAGTCCTGCAAAATCCGCCGGTGGAGAAAATGTTGGCACTGCATGTATTTCCGGATATGGAAGTTGGAAATGTTGGATTCCGCGAAGGATTGTACATGGCTTCTTGTGACGAGATCTACATTACGATCCACGGAAAAGGGGGGCATGGGGCAACGCCACACAATACGATTGACCCAATCATGACCGGAGCGCACTTACTGACCGGTTTGCAACAGATCGTTTCGCGCAAATGTGACCCGAAGATTCCGTGTGTGTTGTCGTTTGGACATTTTGAAGCGCTTGGAGCTACGAACGTCATTCCGGAAAAGGCGATCCTGAAAGGGACTTTCCGTACTATGGACGAAACGTGGCGTGCGGAAGCATTGAAGTTGATTGAATCATACACAATACATACGTGCCAGCAATTTGGTGCGACAGCCGAGATCGAAATTTCCAAAGGCTATCCATTCTTGGAGAACGATCCGAAAATGACCGCAGAGATGCGTCAATTGATGGAATCCCATTTTGGAAAAGAGCGTGTACACGAATTGCCGATCCGCTTGACGTCGGAAGATTTTTCCTTCTTTGCGCAAGAAATTCCGGTGTGTTTCTTCCGTTTGGGAGTTCGCAATGAAGCCAAGGGAATTGTGTATGGGGTGCATCATCCGAAATTTGATATTGATTCGGCTGCCTTGCAAATGGGGGTAGAAGCCATGTCCTTAGCACCGTTTTCAGCGAATCTATGAAGTGGAAATTTCTAATAGCGTTGTTTCTGATAGTTACCGCAAGTAGTTGTGGGGAAAACAAGTCTGTGAATGAAACCGAGGTCTTTCAGATCCGTGAGGTAGGAACCTTGTCAACGTCAGAATATACGGTAGGAAAGGTGATCAAATTGACGCAAGATTCGGATTTTTGGAACCTGAAGTGGGGATCTCGCCGCATTCTGATCAGCTGTCGTGCAAAGATAAAAGCCGGAGTGGACCTGAAAGAAATGAAGGAATCCGACATTGTTATTGATGGGAAGACGATCGAAATCACCTTGCCCAAGCCCAAAGTAGTTTCCTTCGAAATGGATCCGAATCACATCAAAACAGAAGTGGTGGAGGTAACCGGATTACGTGCAGATTTCTCCCAAGAGGAAAAGAACATCATCTTGCAAAAAGGCGAAGAGACCATTCGCAGAGACATGAAATATTTGAATATCCTGGATGATGCCCAAAAGAATGCCACCAATTTCGTGGTCCAATTTTACAAGCAACAAGGATTCGAAAAAGTGATCGTACATGAAGCAAAGCAAACTACAGGAGTGGAAAACACTGGTCGTTAGACTCAGCGTTCTTGCGGGGATCATCGTACTCGGGATCTTTGTTTGGAATCTGATCGCTGGTCGTTCGGAGGAGGATGAGTATGCGATCGACGAAACACCGTTGCGCATTGAACAGATCCGCTCCATTTTGGAATTGAATACCATGAAATTTCAGGATGAGGTAGTTGTAGATTCCTTAGAGATCTATGGTTCCGTGACCGAACAAACAACCGGTAATCTGGAAAAACTATTCAGCTTCAACGACCTTGAAAATGCATTTACAACGGGCATGGTGAAGCGCCGTTTGACGCTGATCGTGAAAGGTGAATTGCTCTATGGGGTTAATCTAAAAACGAAAGATTTTCAGGTAGTGCCTAAAAACGACACACTGTTCGTGCAACTCCCTCAACCGGAATTGTTGTCCGTGTCGATCAATCCAAAAAGTACCGAGGTCTTCATCGAGAATGGGGATTGGAAGGATTTTGAACGCAGAGCTTTGATGAACAAAGCGCGTAAACGCATGATTGCTTCAGGCGACCAGTTGCATTTGGTGCGAAAAAGTAAAGAAGGATTGGAACGTACGATCCGTCAATTGATACCAACCGATAAACCTGTGGTGATACGATATGAAGGGAATTAAAACGATCGTTACCGCTTTGTTCGCGTGGTGTGCTGGACTTGGCTGGACGCAAAGTGATTCCAGTACCCTGCAGTTTCTTTTCGTGGGCGATGTAATGCAGCACGGTGGACAATTGGCCGGTGCTTACGTTCCTGCTTTGGACAGCTACGATTACCGTGATTGTTTTCAATTTGTGAAACCGCTGGTGCAACAAGCCGATATTGCCATTGCGAATTTAGAAGTGACGCATGCCGGAAAGCCATACAAAGGATATCCGCAATTCTCTGCGCCTCCGGAACTATCCGAAGCTTTGGTGGATGCGGGATTCAATGTCATCATTACAGCCAACAATCACAGTTGCGACGGTGGGGCACGAGGCGTGGTAAAGACCTTGGATGCACTGGATAAAATTGGCGTGAAGCACACTGGAACCTTTCGAAACAAAGCGGAACGCGATGCGCATTATCCCTTGATCATCGAAGAAAAAGGAATTAAGGTTGCGATCTTGAATTACACGTATGGCACGAATGGCTTGTCTGTTGCGCCGCCCTTGATCATCAATTACATCGATTCGGCGACGATGAAAGCGGATTTCAAGAAAGCAAAAGCATTGGGAGCAGAGTGGATCATTTGCACCTTGCATTGGGGAACGGAGTATCAATCGTTGCCAAATGCCTACCAGAAACGCTGGGAACAGTTTTGCTACGACCATGGAGCAGATATGGTGATCGGAAGTCACCCACACGTGATCCAACCGGTAGTGGAACGTACGATCAAGGGAGAAAAGAAACTTACGGCCTATTCACTCGGGAATTTTGTGTCCAATCAGCGAGATCGCTACAAGAATGGCGGTTTGATCCTGTCGGCTTTTGTGTCGGAGAATGAGAAAGGAGTTCAACTCGACAGTGCGCGACACACCTTTGCCTACGTGCATCCGCGACCGGAAGCGCACAACAAGCCGTATTACATCTTGCCGGAATTCTTTTATTCCAAGTATCGGTTGGATTTCATGGACGGCGATGCGTATCACTTGTATCAAGAGTTCTTCGCCGATTCCCGCCAGTTGTTTGCGGAACATGCCACCGGAACACGAGAGTATGTGGTAGCAGAAGATACATTGATCGAACAACATTATGCAGCCTTGGCAGGAGGTTATTACAGTCTGGAAGTACCAAAGGAAATTGTGGCTGATAAGTCCCTGCTTATGCGAAGTGCACGAACGAACTTGCATAAAGTACTGGGTGCCGACGGACAATTCCACTGGTTGGTGGGTTATTACACCACGGAAGAAGAGGCGCGTCGTTTGGTGATCTACGAGACGGAAATTTCCGAGCCGAAACCAGTATTTATTTCTCCAATAACCTATAAAGTACTCCCATGAAAGTAGCTTTGATCGTAGCGATCGACCGTGAACGCGGCATTGGAAAGAACAATGATTTGATGTGGCATTTGCCGGCGGATATGCGGTTCTTTAAAGAAACCACCACCGGACACATTGTGGTAACCGGTCGCAAGAATTACGATTCCATTCCGGAGCGCTTTCGTCCCTTGCCCAACCGCGAGAATGCCGTTTTGACGCGCAATGCGAGTTATGCCGCACCGGGAGCGCAGCTTTTTCATTCCCTGGATGCCTGTTTGGATCATTTCCGCAACGAAACCGAACGCACGGTCTTCATCATTGGCGGCGGACAGATCTACCGCGAAGCATTGGAGAGCGGAGTGGTGCAGGAAATGTACATCACACATGTGGACGGAACTTTTGGTGCAGACACCTTCTTCCCGGATTTCGACGAGAGCGTTTGGCAAGTAGAAACGATCCTGACGCATCCGGCAGATGAAAAAAATGCGCATGCTTTCGCGATCAAACGATACGTGAAGACAGAGCGAGAATGAGAGTGAAACTGAGAGTGAAATTGGAGATGAAACCCATCCAACTCTTTTTTCTAATCTTACTTTTTTCGGCATGTGGCGCAGAATCAGATATGCCTTATGGCAGAGATTACATTGAAATGAAGGTCTCGAATCAATCAGATTTTGACTTGGATTCCGTGTGGGTATACTGTGATCGGCATAAATACCGTACTCAACCGTTTAACTTGAATTCGGGAAAATCGAAATCAGTTCAATTGGACATGCGGGGCTTACCTGTAGCGGATGGCTCATACCGTATTGAATTTAACAGAAGGAACTCCAAAACAAAAGAATCAATATCCTTTGGGTACTACACCAACGGCTCACCAACAGAAAAAGCAATTGATATTTTTCTTAAAAATGATACGATCATTTTCAGATACAACTAAAAATGATAGATGAGTCCAAGTGGTTTAGAAATTAGATTAATTACAGACTTTTGAAATCTAATTCTCTTTTTTCATAAAATAATTAATGATAAACGTTAATTAAATTATGAAATGCATAAATTTGCTCAAAAAAAGATATGAGTAAAGTTCCGTTATTGATTGGCCTGGTGTCATTCGTGGTTTTTCGACTAGCTTGGTATTTTAGCGGTAATATTTGGCTGTCCTTGTTGGTTTTTTCGATTCCCGTTGCTTTACTAGTTACAGGTGTTCTTTTAAGAAAACAACTGAGATATTCCAAGTGGTTTCTTAGTCCACTCAATTTTTCTCTTGAAAGAGTGGTTCGTAAAACTCGCAGTGAAATTAGTGCTGATTTGCTTTACGAAAAGTTGTTAGAAGTTATCGCAGATTCACAATTTAAGCTATTTGATGCAGATCAAAAAGAGAGGCGGATATTAATTGGAACAACTGCGAATTTTTGGACTTGGGGGGAAAATATCTACATACAACTAGAACCAGAGGGATCTGAAACGGTGATCAATGTTAGCTCTGTGACACTATTTGGTAATTCGTCCTGGAAGCGCAACGAAAGCAATTTCAATAGCCTCATTCAATCGTTTGAATCTTCATTAACCATATAGCTATGCCCATAACAATCAATTTAGATATTATGCTTGCTAAGCGTAAAATGCAATTAAAGGAATTGTCTGAGATTGTTGGAGTTTCGGTGGTTAATTTGTCCATCTTAAAGCAGGGAAAGGTTCGTGCAATTCGGTTTTCAACACTCGAAGCAATTTGCGAAGCCCTAAATTGTCAGCCTGGAGACATCCTTGAATTTACGCCTGAAAAACCTGAGAGTACAAATGTTCTTTAGTAGGAAACGCAGAGTTCTCGCGGAATTGGAGCATAAATTTGGTGCTGTGAAGACGGAGGGGTTCAATTTTGATCTGATCAAACGCTATTTTCAGTATAAAGATCATTCTTCCGCCAACCAATTGCTTTCGGATCAGATTTGCAATGATTTGGATTTCGACCTGTTCTTTGGATTTGTTGATCGTACCACATCTCGAATTGGTCAACAATTTCTTTATTCCGAATTGAGGTCAACAAATCACATTCAAAAGAATCGTGAACAAGTAATACAGCATTTTAAAAATGAGTCTAAGGACAGACTCGAAATACAATACGAACTCCAAAGGCTAAACCATCACCAAGCCTATTTTTGTTCAGACCTTTTTTTGCAACAACAAGATAAGAAACCGAACTGGTATTTTCTTATTCCCTTACTCTCTTTCAGTACTTTGCTTTCTTTGATCTTGATTCCATTTAATTCAGTTTTTGGATTTGTTTTCTTGAGCTTGTTCGCTTGTAATATGCTGCTTCATTTTGGTCTAAAAAGGCAAACAACATTATTTATACATTCCGTTCCCACAATTCTCTCTTTAGGTGCGATTGCTCAAAAACTCTATAAGAGAGAATTTTTAAAAGTTCTTCTTCCTGACTTAAACAATGAATTAGAGACCATTTCAAAAATTCGCCGAAAAATGTCATTTTTCAAACTAGAGCAAAAGGTGGATAGCGAAATGGAAGCCGCATACTGGTTCTTATTGGAGATGATTAAAATATTGTTTCTACTTGAACCATTATTGCTCTATAGTTCTTTGGAGGTGTTTAAAAATAAATCGAAAGACATTGAGAAAGTTTTTCGATTTGTTGGTGAAGTAGATATGCTCATATCGATCACATCTTTAAGAATGGGCCTTGATCAATATTGCAAACCGGAATTAGACTCGGGTATTTGCAAGGTGTCCTTTCATGGACTTAAGCATCCCTTGGTTCCAAATTGTGTTGCTAACTCGATGAATTCTCAGAAATCGGTCTTATTAACAGGTTCAAATATGTCTGGTAAATCGACATTCATTCGGGCTATCGGTTTAAATCTGATCTCAGGATGGACTTTAAATACCTGTTTTGCTTCTACTGCATGTATCCCTAAAGCTAAGCTGTTTTCAGTGATTAGAATTGAGGATGATTTGATGCAGTCGAGCAGTTATTTTTTTCAAGAAATTAATGAAATAAAAACGATCATTCATGCAACCCAAAATGAGGCTTGTTCAATCGTGCTTATTGATGAGCTTTTTAAAGGAACCAATACTCTTGAACGCGTGGCTGCGGCAAAGTCAATACTGTCTTATCTAAATAAGCAAAACTGTCAAATTTTTGTTTCGACGCATGATTTGGAACTGACAACAATGTTGCAGGAAGAATTTGAGTTGTATTATTTTTCAGAAACGGTGACTGAAACAAGCATTGATTTTGATTACAAAATTAAATTGGGAGTACCTGAAAGAGGAAATGCGATCCGTATTCTACAATTAAATGCTTATCCAGAATCAATTGTTCAAGAAGCTAATCAATTGGTTACCAAATCATAAAGACCAAAATTAGATTATTATCTATTTAGCACAGAGCAAGCTGTATCACGATTTTTTCACTTAATCCAATTTCCTCAAAGTCTGTTTCAATTCCTCCATCGTTACGGCTTTGAATGGAGCCATTACGACGTTTTTTGCCGTGGTTGTTGACGACATAGACAAATAAGCCTGACCGTCCTTGAAGCGCAAGCCAATTAGCCAAACGTCTTGTTTCTCCGGTACTTGAAGGAATTGATAGTTCTTTTCAGTTGCTACAGCGGGTAGGATGCCACGGACACTTGTGAAAACCACTTTGCAGTCGGTTTGGTTATCTGGCTTTAGATCGGTTTCCATCGTGATCTTATCGCCGGAAATTTTACTGAAGGCATCGCAATTGATCCAGCCCATGCGCGTTGTGCTCAGGAGGTAAAAACGCATGTCTTCCTGGGAAACGGAGCCCATTTCGCCCGCCTTGAATTTTCCTTCGATCTCTGCAATTTTGATCTTGTTCAAAGTGTCATGGAGCTGTTCTAAAGTTTTCACGCCGTACTTTTTCATTTTTTCCTTGTTCATGGCTTCTAACAGCGCGTTGTAGTTATTCACGCCATAGACTTCATACAAGGAGTCGAGTTGCGCGCACTGGATGAGTTGTTGTTCCGTGAGCGGCGGAGCGAGGATCGGCATACTGTTCAGTCCCATTTTGCGCAATTTGCGTTGACAGATCCGGAAATCCCTGTTAGCCTCATGCTGTCTGCGATTAACAATCCCTTTCATGCCTTCGCCAAAACGGTTCACGCGACAGAAAAAGAATTTGCAGCGTGTACAGGTCTGCTGGTCGTAACCGCGATCTCTGCAGGGATCTCCCGGAGGAATGTTCAGCAAGTACGCTGGTCGACCGGTAGCTTCCCAATTCATATTGTCTGTGTGCGGATCACGTGTTCCGTTGAAAGCCTGCATGTCCGGCCGTAGAGTTTCCGTAGTTAGAAAGATCAAAGCTTCTTTGTTCGGTGCCAATTCGATCGGTTGATCGTTGCTGCGCGCTTCCAGGTAGATCATTCCGGCAGATTCCAAAAGACGACCATTGGAGGTAGTGCTTAGATTTTCCAGGATCATATCCGACTTCTTGTAGATTTCTTTAGCGCGGATCTCGATGCATTTGTCGGTGCGGTTGCCAAAAGCCATGGGCGGAAAATACACGAGGGTTCCTTGTTCCAAACGCAAGGTGGTGTCGCCCTTCGGAGAAATGCAGAACACCTGTTCTTTTTGCTCCAGCTTTTTGTAGAGCTCTTTGATCGTGCCGCTTGTTTCCACGATGTCGGGCACGCCGTGTTCCACAACGATCTCAACGCGTCTATTCAAACGTTTGTCGGTGGCCGACACATTCTTGTTCAAGGGTTTCGTTTCTCCGAACCAGTTCAGGGACACGTTTTCAGGAGGTGCGATTCCCGCACAAAGTCGGGCTACAGCCATCACTCGATTTTGGGACAAGGTAGTGTTGTAGGCCACACTGGCGTCTGAATCTGTATGTCCGGTGATCGTCACTTTCCCTACGTGACCATTCATTTTCTCCTGTGCCAGAAATGCTTCAAGTGCTTTTTGCTCACTGTCAGAAAGGGTGTAACTGTCAACATCAAAATAGACAGTATGTGTGGTAGTCTGTTGTGCGAAGGTGGTGAACGAACAGATCAGCACTGCAAGTGTCAGTAGGAATTGTTTCATAACGTCTGGTTGGTATTACGTAGTAACGTAGAAAAGTGGAATTTAGTTGGTGGTTACAAAAAGATTGAAGGTCTTCCATAAAGAAGACTAAGGTTTGTAGTAAAAGTAACTCAATTGACTTATGCCTGCTTTACGATCATCGATCTGTTTCAATGACCCGAAAATGTTTGTTCAACTTCAAAAAGGGTTTTTCGATGAGTTCATAGCTGATTATCGGAATTACAATGGATAAAACGCCGACCAACAAGAAGAAGATCCACATATTGGTGATATGGTATTCAAGCATGATCTTTTTCACAATGATCAATAGGATCACGTTGCCGTACATGTAAATCCCGTATGATACTTTTCCTAAATAATGAATGGTGCTTTTAGGCTTCAAAAAGTGTTTGTATTGCGAGTTGAAGTTGAAGTCCGCAATCAAAATTGCAATGATCGCCAGGTAGAAGTACTTCTTAAAAGCAGCCAAAAACGGGGTGTCCCAGAAAGAAACCGGCTCAATACAAAAAGCAGTTATCAAGGAGATAAGTAAAAGAATTCTCCACAAGCGATTCAATCTGAACTCAAAAGGTTTTTTGAAATAGAAGTATGCACCTGTAGCTCCAATTACCAAGGTGTCAATTCGACTTAATGTGTGCAGAAAGAGGGTGTACCAAGGTTGATCTTGACTTAAAACCGTGTATAGTCGGAATGCAATGCTCGCAAAAATCAACAATCCGAAAAGTGAAAGCAGTCTTTTAGTTGGAACGTAGCAGATTAAAAATGGCCAGATCAAGTAAAAATGTTCCTCAATACAAATAGACCAAAAATGGGCAAAAGGGTAAGTCCAGCTTTGTGATTGAATGATTTCAAAGTTACCCACGAAAAACAAGTTTGCCAGATAGTTGGGCTGATTACTATCTAGCCATTGTACCAGGAAAGGGGCTAAACCGATGAGTAAGAAATACAAGGGCCAAATTCGCAAGGTGCGACGGATCATGAATTTCCCGATGTGAATGGTATTGTACTTCTCCTTTTCCTTTAGTAAAAGATACGTGATCAAAAAACCACTGATCAAAAAGAAAACGTCCACGCCGATACCGAGGTTCTTAATAAATTGATTGATGTATTTTCCACTCGTGGTAAACTCGGTGTGGGTGCCTCCTGTCAGGAAACCTACTTCACCAAACCAACCGCACCAGGCCTCATATGCATGTAAAATGATGATCATGAAAGCCGCTATAAAGCGCAAAACATCCAGGTGTTCAAAATGAATTTTTTGCGTTGTAGCCGTTTGTTCCATGGGATACTAGTTATGCGCGGAATTTGAGCCAAAATAGTACATTCATTCGGAATAGACGTCTATCTCAGGGATAAATGGGATTTGTACTGTTCAAAGATTGTTCATACTTCCTTTTAGAATGCCTTGATTTAGCTCTGGATTTTGGTGATTTTTGCAACCTATGAAATTGTGTATTGCCGAAAAACCGTCTGTAGCCAAAGACATCGCTGAGGTACTGGGTGCCAAACAGCGCCACGATGGCTATTATGAAGGAAATGGTTATTGGGTTTCATGGACTTTTGGTCACTTATGTACACTGAAAGAACCGCACGATTACAACGAACGTTGGAAAGTGTGGCGTTTAGAAGACCTGCCACTCATACCGGATAAATTTGGGATCAAACTCATCGATGATTCCGGAGTGAAGAAACAATTTCATGTCATCGAACGATTGGTGCAGCAAGCAGAAGAAGTGATCAATTGCGGGGATGCCGGGCAAGAAGGAGAGTTGATCCAACGTTGGGTCTTGGCAAAAGCGAAATGTCAAGTTCCTATCAAGCGCTTGTGGATCTCGTCATTGACCGAAGAGGCGATCCGCGAAGGATTCTCCAATTTGAAAGATGGTGAATCGTATAAGAATCTCTACGCTGCAGGTAGTGCCCGTGCGATTGGTGACTGGTTGCTCGGAATGAATGCAACACGTTTGTTTACCCGCAAATTCGGACAAGGAAAAGCGACTTTGTCGATCGGACGTGTGCAAACGCCTACACTGGCCATGATCGTAGCGCGTCAGAAAGAGATCGATGCATTTC
>JACCEA012056864.1_pt1 | contig 14288 bp, 11 predicted proteins | sample 7449851 | NCBI WGS metagenome assembly JACCEA01 (sample SAMN15323453, study PRJNA562643) | freshwater metagenome | isolation source: river surface water | place: USA:Blue River Watershed | collected 2017-08-18 | reverse complement strand
TTGGTAATTGGTTATTTACCAGAGACAAATAATACTGCAATTCTGAATGATTGGTTATAATAATCCCCTCTCCTTCGGAATCCAAACCGTATCTTCCAGCTCTACCAATCATTTGTAAAATATCTAATGGCGATAATTCTGTCCACGCACCTTTCTCAGGAGAATATATTTGGGTTCCTTTAATTATCACAGTATGACAAGGTAAATTGACTCCCCACGCTAACGTTGCGGTAGAAACCAGCACTTGGATATGTCTATCCGCAAACAGATCTTCCACCAATGATCGGTCTACCCTCTGTAATCCGGCGTGATGCACTGCGAACCCAAAGGGTAACAAGTCTCTCAATTCATGACTTTTCGCGTTAGCACTTTCGGTCTTTAAAATTTCACTTGAAGCACTATCATCCTTCACAAACTTTGAGAGAGTATCATTGGTAGTGGCAAAATCCAGTAAGGCTTTAGCAGTTTTCACGGTATCAGCTCTTGAGTGAGTAAATATTAATATTTGGTTTTTACCAGCATGCAATAACGCTTTTTCATAGCATATTTCATTCATCACTTGAATTTTCTTGAGGACCTTTTTTTCGGTTATGCCAATGAATTGTTGTTGTAATGGAACTGGTCTGAAACTTGAGTCAAAATAAAAGAGACCAGAAGGATCAACTCTCAAGAATGTGGCAACATCTTCATAATTTGGAAGTGTTGCCGATAATCCCACCAATCTGACAACATTCCCATCGATTTCAGACTGTCGTAACGTTCTTGCGACGATACCTTCCAAAACTGCCCCACGATCGTCATGCAAAAGATGAATTTCATCGATAATGATTAATTTTACCATTTGTGCAAAAAGCCTGTCCATGGATTTGCGAGTAACGACGTCCCACTTTTCGGGAGTAGTGACGATAACATTGGTGTCGCTGATTTCACGAGAATTCAAGCTTTGATCACCAGACAATTCTCTAACTGTCATGTTGAGGCAGCTAAGACGCTTCCCAAAATTTTGCACACATTCTTGTACCAGAGCTTTCATAGGAGCTATATACACAATTTTAAAGTCTTGCAAATTTAGAAATCCATGCATGTCACGATACTTCTTTACCACGCCAAGCATGCTCAGGAGCGCAACGTTTGTTTTTCCACTGCCAGTTGGAGCACACAATAACATATTATGGTCCTTTTCCAACGCAGCTGTGCACATTTTGGATTGAATACGATTCAAATTCCGAACACCCTCGAAAACTCCATGCATCCAATCTGGCAATGAAAAAATACTGACAAGCTTTTCGTCTGAGTTTTGAATTGGCTTTAAAGCTGGAATGTGTACTTCCTCGTAACCCTTCTTTTGAGCTCTCCAACTCTTTTCCGGTAATTCACATTTTGTGTTTGCCATAAAATGACCTCCATCTTTGAAGGCAAGAGCCTCCAAATCAATCTTTCCGGAAGTAATTTCATCCAAACCAATCCCATCCATTGACATATCGCTTAATTTCGCTATCTCTATCGCCTCTCTACGGACCTTATCAGCAATAACACCAATCCGATCCTTCGACCAGCTCCCTGCGAGATTAGTTTCATTTAACTGATTCCAAATGTCGTTCCCACCGAACTTAAAATCACCTTTCATGTCAATTTCAATTGCTTGGCGGTCAGCATCTGATTGAGCTTGCTTCAATTTGATACAATAATATATTTTGCGTCGATTCTTCAGTAACAATTTGATCAAATCGAACTTATCGAAATCCAACAACAAAACAAGATTGTTTTCACATAGTCTCTCATCCTGAACATTGAGAGTGGCAAGAACTTCATCGGCCAATTTGGCACTTATATTAGAGTCATTATAATATTTGGAAAGTTGCCTTTGCAGCCAGTATGCGTCAATGTCATGAACTGAGAGATTATCAAGGTTGTCAGCTTCCTTTGCCAAATCTTCATGAGTGGTTGATTTAAGCTGCTTTGTATGATTAGCATCGTTCATTATGTCTAATTCATCTTCTTCATCCACAACATCATCTTCCCCAATATCATTATCATCATCGAAAACAACAGCCATTCCTTCCTCTACGCCAGAAATATCATGAGAAGTAGTGTTGATATTCTTGTCATAATCTGTTATGCGTTTGCTTATCGACAATAACTGACGAAATTTGTCTTCATTTAAATCTGCAGTGAGTCTCTGAATCTCCACCTTTTGCGATGGTGCAGGCAAATTAGAATCTTTTAAGATCTCCAAAATTTCTGTTGCTGCACCGCGCAACATCTCTTGGGACAAATCACCAATCGAATGTCTCAAAACTGTCAAGAATTCCTCATACGCTTGGCGACACTCGATTGATTTTGGAACGTAAGTAAATTTTTCTAGTAAGTCCACTTGTTTATGTTTTCCAGTCTGTGTTTCGCTTGCTTCGACCTTTCGCCGCTTCGATGGACCATCATTCGACAATGAGGAGTTTCTTATACGATCTCCCATTTTCAAGGCATGGACTTTCGATTTAAGACTCTCCACTTCACCTTTCCCTTCCTCGCGTCTGTTGCGGGCATCACGATCAGATTCCAAAACCAAATTGGAATTGGCACGATATTCATACAACTTATTTTGCAAAAACTTCTCTGCCATAGTAAATCTGTAAAATATACCGTGATGAAATAATCCAGAACCAATAGGTGATTTGGCCTATGTTGTGCAATATTTCTTCCACAGAAAGAGTTGGGATGTGAGATTTTCCAATGTTAAACTTTATTTTGTTTGTATTGTAGCACAATATGGAATCAACCACAAAATTATTTTAGAAGTAATTCCAAAACAACCCCTAAACTCCCAGAAGGGTCCATAAAACTTAAAACTTCAAAAATCCTAATTAAGACCTGGATCTTTTAGGAAAACAACGGAATTAATGGTTTTTCTGTATTTCTACAATATTAAGTTCAGTATTGTATTCGACTAGAATATAGAATAGTGTGTGTATTTCTGTATTCATACGTGGTCAAGTTGATTCTATATTTCTATTTGAAAGTAGAATTTAATTAAGCATTGCATAGTGGTGGTGGCTCATCCGCTGCTGTTAGCACTGTCACTTTTGGAAAGATGGGAAATAAATTACCTAAGGAGCAACAGAAGAGCGATAAAAACTTTGGCAACGCACCAAAGCAGCCGCCATTAAAATCAGCTACTATTCAGAAAGGTGAACATCTGCAAATGGTCAGTGCTCCCATTGTTTGATAATTTATTTACAAAGTAGGATCCACTGGTGCAGCGACAGAGGAAGATGCTGTGGAAACCGAACAGCAACAATCAAGCACTTCAAATATCTTCACAGGTCCGGGAACGGTGGGAGATTACTCACATTTCAACAATAAGTTGTCCATCGCTGATTTTGATCTACTGAAGGTTCTTTTTTTAAAAAAATAATCATACCACTTATTTAGTTATGGTGACTTAGGTTTTGGGGAAAGGAAGTTTTGGGAAAGTCATGTTGGTTAAGAAGAAAGACGATCCCACTGGAACATTATATGCTATGAAAACTTTGAGAAAGGCTGTTTTGATAAAGCGCAATCAAGTTGCTCATACCGCTACGGAAAGGCACATCTTGCAGAACATTCACTCCCCCTTTTTGGTGCACCTAGTTTATGCATTCCAGAGCACAGATAAACTATACATGGTTCTGGACTATATGGCTGGAGGAGAATTGTTCTTTTGGTTGAAGAAGGATAGAAAATTTTCTGAGAATCGCTGCAGGCTTTATGCAGCGGAAATCACATTAGCCATTGAAGCACTGCATAATGCAGATATTGTCTACAGAGATTTAAAGCCTGAAAATATACTTCTCGATGAGGCTGGTCATTTGCGTTTGACTGATTTCGGCCTTGCGAAGGGTGGTATCACAGGGTCGGGTGCGGAGGGTGGTACGAAAACCTTTTGTGGTACTCCTGAATATTTGGCACCAGAAATACTGGAAAACAAAGGTCACGGCAAAGCGGTAGATTGGTGGGCATTAGGAACTTTGCTTTACGAGGTAAGCGAATAATTTAGTCTCGGTAGATTTCTTGTGGTTATTTTTTTGGCTATATAGATGCTGACTGGCTTACCTCCCTTTTATGACACCAACGTTCAAAGGATGTATCACAAGATTCTTCACGAGCCTCTACGTTTCCCTAAAAGTGAAGGGAGGCAAATGTCTGATGAAGCGAAAGATCTTCTCCGAGGGTTGTTAGAAAGGAAAGTTTCGAGTAGAGTTGGTTCTGGGCAAGCGGGAGCTGAAGAACTGAAGCGTTCTAGATTTTTCAGTGTCTATGATTTTAATAAAGTTATCGGCAAAGAATACGAGGCGGAATTCAAACCTCCGGCGGCAACTTCTCAAACTGATGTAAGAAATTTTGATAGAGAATTTACCAATGAACCAGCTGCGGATTCAATGGTGACTAGTCATATGTCAGAGACGATGAAAGAGAAATCAAATTTTGAGGACTTCACATACCGAGGAGATAACAAAATGAAATAACAAGTCGATTGTTGTGTATTAGTTTTTAAAGTTAAATTTTGTGAAGTTAATATATATACCAACGATTGCATTAGCATATTTCCATAACTCAGATCCAGAATTGATCTTTCAATGATAACCTTTTGCTAAGGTAAAATGACCTCCCCGTCGAAAACGATGTAGATAGTCAAATGCAAGTCTGTCCATGCTTGACAACTCCACCCCAAGCTCAGCGAAAGTTAACATATCTGAATTATCTAGCTGAATAACATTTTCAGTCAATTGAGCAACCATGTCAGTGGTCAAAAACGGAGAAATAAATTCTTCCGTAATTTTACCCACTAATTGCGCAGATTGAGCTGGAACATCAACCAAAGGTTTTCTGGTTAAAATTACATCCTGGACAAACTCGGCAACTTCTTTGTGGGAATATTCTGCAGGTCCAACGAACTGAAATGTTTTGCCCTTAAATTCTTCAGCACGCTAGATAATGTGCCAAAAAACTTAGTTGTGGTAAACTGCACAGATATTTGTGGTATTTCTCACCTTCGTAATTTCAAGAAGCCCTTTCGCAACATCATTGACATAAACGGGTTGAACAAGAGCATTTCCTCCATCGACCAACGGGAAGAAAGGAAGACGAGATGTAGCTTCAGCGATCCAATTGAGAAATCTATCCTCTGAACCGAACACCGTAGAGAGTTTCACGATAATCTGGAGAAAAAAAATGAGACCTTCACAGATAAAGGAATTTAAATAACTAGACTTACAGCATCTGGAAATTTTTCCTTAACAGCCACTTCACCAGCGGCTTTTGTTCTGGACCATTTGGACTGGGACAATTCATTCGCTGACAAGGACGAAATGTGCACAAAAGACTTGACCCCAGCTTGTTTTGCAAGCTCGGCAATAGTTGCAGCACCTGTAATATGAACATCTTCAAACGAGTAGTTCACTCTTGACAATGATCCATCTTTGCGACGAGTAGGTATAGCATGCTTCGTTTCATAATGCTTGCCAATAAAATTTATGACGACATCACTGTTGCGCATAGAATCCAAAATGGAATCCCTGTCTCTCAAGCTAAATGGCATTAATCCAAGCTGTTTCGCAATTAATATTACCATTAAAATTGAAAGGATTAAATAAAAATCCTAGACTTACTTGTCCCAAATCGAACATTGGTTTCAGATGACGAACTTCCAATTCATCGCCACGATACGGAGCATATACTCTCGTTCCACACGAACCTTATTTTTTTCACATTTAAAAAAAATGTTAATGGTACCATATTTCATATTTCAAGCACTTACCCAATTCACTCGCTAAATATCTACCGACGAATCCATATCCTCCAAATACAGTTGCAGTGATTCCACTGTTTGACGACCTTCCACCTGGTCCGTGACTGATGGCAAATGAATTAGCGGAGCTAAATGTTCTTTTGATGCCTAAACATGCAGTTCTGGCTCCGTTCATTTTAGAAAGATTCAAGATTACCTTTTGTGCAAGGACTCATGAACATGCTAAAAATCAGACTATGCTACTACAATACTTGTAATTTATGGCGTGTCTGATCGTGTCGCCGTGTCGCCACACCGACGCTAGCCTGTGTGGCACCGGGGGTACGCACTCGGCTTGGAACGTAACTTTTCCACAATATTCAATGTTCAATCTGGCGGCGTTTTACAAGTTTAACTTTGCTCTTTTTGTGGGAAGAAGATTCGTTATGATCTTGAAAGAAACAGGTTGCTTGCTAATTGGAAAACAGGGATGTTAATCATAATATATAAATTCTGGGGTGGACTATTGTTTTTCATGATAATAAGCCTAGTTAGGCTGTTGTTAGTTTTGTAAGTTCCTATACATTTATTTAAAAAAATATTTTGATTTTATAAAAATATATATTCGATTTGGTATTGTTCGCCTCTGATCAAAATCTTTATCAATCATCCCCAACTCCACACTCCCATCTATACGTCTGCCCAAACCCCATAGAAAAATTCGTTATAAGCATCCGCCATTCAACAAAAAAAATGGGCAAAAAAGATAAAAAAGTTGATGCTGCCAAGTTGCAAGCAAAGAAAGCAAGACAAGCTATGAAGCAGCAGAAAACAGAAAATAAACGAGCAAAGAAAGAAATCAAGGCAGGCGGCGATGTTGATATTGAAGCCATCCTAGCGGAGTATTCTGTAAAGGAGAAATCGAAAACTTCAGTAAGTGTGTCCATTGTTGCGCAACCTTCTCGCAGATCGAATTTTTCAATGACAGCATTATCAAATGGGGAGATACTTATGTTTGGAGGAGAATACTGTGATGGTGAATCAACTGAAGTGTACAATGACCTATATAGATGGAATGTGGAAAAAAATGAGTGGAAGCACATTGAATCACTAAATACCCCACCACCCAGATGTTCTCATCAAGCAGTGCTGTTCAACGATAAAATTTACATGTTTGGTGGAGAGTACGCGACATTAGATCAATTTTATCATTATAGAGACTTTTGGGAATTAGATCTTAAAACAAATACTTGGACTGAATTGATTTGCACTGGTGATATTCCCGCAGCTCGGTACGAGATTTCATTCGGAAAGTTTCTAACTTTTATTGCATCACTTTATAGGTCGGGACATCGCATGTTGGTATGGCGAAATTTTTTAATTCTATTCGGTGGATTTTACGAAGCTATGCGAGAGGTTAGATGGTATAACGACTTATATATTTTTTCATTTCAAGAGCAAAAATGGAACTGTGTTTCATACAAACCACATTCATCCGTAAGCAGCATTTTCAATCACTTCAGTTGTTATTATAATTCCTTATATTTCAAGATTCCCAAACCTCGCAGTGGTGTACTGATGTTCTTACATACGTCTGAGGACGTGCTCTATATTTACGGGGGTTATTCTAAACAAAAAGAAGGATCAAAGCATGAAGGACGAATCCATGAGGACATGTGGATGCTTCCATTGAAGCCATGTTTATCAGGAGGGAAAAGTTCGAATTTAGACTTCTCCAAACTCGCTTGGCAAAAAATTGCTCGAAAGGGAGATTATCCTTCCCCCAGATGTGGCGTAGCGACAGGTATTTATAAAAACAAGGTTTTAGTTTTTGGAGGTGTTTGTGATCACGAAGGTAAAGTTTTGGTACAAAATTGAAACTGACTTAAATTTATGTTTCTGAAAGGTCCCCAACATTCATTGGTGTCGTCGTTTTACGATGATCTTTTTGCTTTTGATATGGAGCGCAAAAGATGGTACAAACTGGGATTGAAAGTTTTGAAAGCAAAGCAACCTCGTACTAACGTTAATAAAGATAAGAAATTAGAAAGTAAAACCAATGGGGATTCTGTGGCTGAGTCGAGTGGCAATGATGATGACGAAGAGATCATTGATGATGAAATTGATAGCAATTGTAATCAAGGAGAATTGTTTGGTTACATTGATGAAACAGGAGCTGTTGTGTATATTGATTTAGATGCCTCAGAACAACCACCTCCTCAGACAGATAATCAAGAGAGTCTAAACAGTGAAGTTGTCGAGCATCTATGTAGTACACTCACTGCGACCCATGTATTCCAAGAGCCTTCAAGTTCCAGTTCAGTGGTAATGACTGATTGCCATATTGAGGCGATTGGGCAGGATTTTGCATCAACTCATCGTTTTGAAACAAACGAAAAACATTTCGTGGACCTGGAGAAATGTGATCAGCCGTGCGCTCGTTTTAATCCTTCCATTTTGATCAAGTATGTTACCGTTCCAATATTTGTTTGGTTCTAATCATGGTCTGTTTCTAGAGGTAACACGATGTTTTTGTATGGTGGTGTCACAGAAAATGGAGATACTGAAGTTACTTTAGATGATTGTTGGTCTCTTGACATTAATAAACGTGATCAATGGAGAAAGGTAATTAATCAAATGTGTTCGCATTTTTTTTATGACGAATCAATAATGTAGGTATTGAATGGGACAATGTCTTCAATTGTATGGAAAGGTGGAAATGATGATGAAACCAATAGTCAAGAAGCTGGAAGTGATAATGATGATTCAGATGAAAATAGTGATGACTCGGATGATTCAGAAGGACATGAAAGTGATGATGAAGAAAGAATTGTTTCGCCGCAAGTTGCTGTTAAATCTGGAGGGCGCAGCAGAAAAGCTGAAATGGAATCGCTTAGGACAAATTTTGACGTAGCTGATGAATTTCGCACTCCAAAGAGTGGTGAAACGTTAAGAGAATTTTATAGGTAAACCCTCCAAATTGAATGTTGTTGTTAATAGCTTGACTTGCATTTAATCTAAGTCGAACAGCAGAATATTGGAGTGGAGAAGTAATTGCACGATGGCAGCAAGTGAATAACAAAGTGAGTTCTTTATTTGGCAATTTGATTGGACAATAATATTACCGCAAAATAATATTGACAATAGGAGGCGGTTCTTAGTGAAAAGGACATTAAACGAGAAGCATTCGCCAGTGCTGAAACTCGCTATCAGGAACTGCTGCCGTTGTTATCAAGGTTAGATGAGCTAGAAAGTGAACAAATCGCCGAAGAAAACTGGTACAACAAAAATACCTTGAAGGATCACAGCAAAACGTCCTCCAAGAAACAATCAAAGCGATGATTTTGTTAACATTTTCTTAATGATTATTTTACCAGCGTACTTCATTATAATTATTTGAGTATTGAAACTTATAGCGCTTTCCCATAGGAAGTGGAAGGCCCTTCTTTACTCGATCATCTTCCATTGCCTGATACTCTTCAACCCAAGCGGGATTAGGCAAATGATCTGGAGTCGCACGCAACGCAAGGGATTTATCAAGCGCTTCCCATGTGGCTGTTTTAGTTGTCCTGAGACCACTGCTGTCGTAAAGCAAAGGGGTGATCTTGCGCTTCCCATGAGAAGGTAACTTTGGATTGTCCGAAGAAAGTAACGCTCTTTTTTCTGCATTGATAATCAATTGATTCTGCCAACAAAGAAAATAAACCAGAACCAGTCATATTATAGAATGAACTCAACATACATTGGTGTTGATATTTGCCGGATCGCGAACAAAGTAATTTGTGGAGTAGACATGATCTTCGGATTCCCTTATAGGCACTCGCGCATCATGTCTCGAACCAGGTGCGGGATATCTAAAGCCTTTAATCCGCTCTACAGGCGTATTAACATCCATTTGAGGAAGGACTTGGTGGAGCTTGTTGGGATCTTCCGGTCGAAACGTCCAATCTGCCTTGACCTAAATGGGACTTCATCAAAATCCAACTATGAAAATCAATATCCAGAAACTTTACTCGCTCAAGAATTCTTGCTGGAACAAGATTTTTCACAAATTTCGACATTGTTGTTCAAAAAGAAAGAATACTGATTGGCTTCGGTGGGACAATCGATGCTCAGAAATATCTGGAAATTATTTTATATTTGTTTCATAAAACTAGTTATAATACAATATCCCATCCATATTTATCACAATATATATCGCAGCAACAGCCACAGACAGCAGCAGCTGCTGCGCGGAAGCCAGAAGGGAAAAATAAGGTGATGCGAAATGGTTGCGTTTTGAGCAAGATTGCTCATGTTCTATCCCTTACTGTAAACATTTTTTCGCCAACCATTCCACATTTGGATTGGAGACCCAATGTTTTGCCCAAAAAGTCCACGGTCCACGAACCAAAATAGACACAAAAATGATGGTGCCTTCGTTCGTTTGCATGACCTCGCTCAATTCAGATCAATGATCAAGTTGTTGTTAGGATGGACTCGATGAAGTCATGAAAAATGAGCGTTCCTGATTAATAATAGACTTCGTGTGTTCGATATGAGATAATTTACCTCCAACACAAATCAAGTATGTAAGATCCGAGATGCGCTGAGGTTCTACGACATGGCGATGTTGCGGTCGCGTGAGTAACCGGGATTTGTTACAGTTGTACAGCCCGTGTGCCCGTGTCCATTTAATGCATAGATCCTATTGGTAACACTGTTTGATTGGAGTGAGATAAAGTGCGCAGTGTTCATACTCTCCTACTGGCCAGATGCTTCACGCCGATGCAATAGATAGAGCAACTGTACACATCTGACATTGTTGATTACGTTTATGTCATGTCATTGACGGAAAGAAGTTCCACGCCCATTTCCGTAATGATGAGGCTTACTTCTCAATAAGCGAATCAGTCTAACGTGGGATGGATCGAACAGGAAGAAGTCCGCATGAATTGGAGCTTCAGTAAGACGTCTGTCACATGGTGAAAACAGCATGTGCTATAATCAACCGGTGCCCCCCAACGACTTTCTGTTAATTCTGCCACAGCAGCTGTGCTTGCCTGCCCTTGCTAAGTGAGTAGTTGGACAGAAGCACCAGCGAAGTTCACCATATAGAAAATCAACACATGCACATTTGTGTGTCATCATCCCATTCCCAGCTTCAATTTGGATACAAGGTACCAGATAACGTGGTGCTGACAAAGAATTGCAACAGCATGAAGTGGCGAATGTGTAATTTCCGCATGGGGTGGCAACTAATTCAATGTCATCGTCTCTCATCCATGATCATGAAGAGCGAAGAGAAGAAACATATGTACTATGTAGGTAATTTAATATGAGACTCTGTTGCGTTTGGGAATACACTCTGAATATTTTAATTATTGTTGTACTATTTGTGATGAGAACGCAATAATCGTTAATGCCAATAACCATTGTACTACACCGAAGATGAAAAGGAAGAAGCTTCAGTGAATGAGTAAAAAACAAGTCAAAAGTCCGACTGAATTTTTATCACTTTCCCCCGCAAATCCGAGTTTCCGTTACACTAAAATATAAGTCTAATTAACCGAAACACATATCCACGACAAAAGCTGTCAGTGTTGTACGAATTACCGATTTAATTAACCGCAATTGTTTATGCGTATGCCCCTGTTACCACAATGGACACCAACCAGTAAATAGTTGGCATAAATTTTCAATGGATGTTGCCTCCTTAATCAAACGATCAACTTGTTCTTCAATTGTGAAATCATCGGAATCTTCGTCGTCTTGTTTCAAAAAATCTCGACCAGTCAATTTGGCTTGAATACGATTGATGACTTCCAAGGCCCTGAACAAAATGAACTAATGAAAAACTCATGAACTGTGAGATAATATAACTCACCTAGTATTCAAATTGTTTTGCAATGGTTCGTCATCTGGACTAACAATAGTCCCTGTCATATCTTTGGATTTTGATCTCCTAAGTGCAGATCCATCGAGGAGCGATGAGGAGGATCTCTTAGGACTCAAATCAGATGGTGCTTCCGGCACATAATAATCACCATTAAGCACCCCTAGCGTCTTCAAACTTGCCGCTGCAACCTGTTCCCGCACTTTGTCAACAGGACTTTTATGCTGGACACCATTTCCATCATCTTCTGAGTTAACCTTCGAAACGGTGGGGATGTCTCCATTATTTCCATCGGCAAGAAGACGCCAAGATATCAACGGATCGTAGACGAATGCTTCCAACATAGCCATTACACTGTCCCGATTCTCCCTTAATACACGCATAACCTACCCGCATGATATAATAATAAAATGCATTGAAGATAAGACAGGAATTAACTCACTCTCTCGCAGGTAATGCGATATGTTCCTTGAATACCCGCTGACTCCATACACTTTGTTAACATCCTGGTCAGTCTAAACGGAATAATCTCGGGATACTTTGCCCTGTGTGCCGTTATCTCAAAGCAATCTCCGAAGTCAATGTGAACTACTTGCCCAGATATTTGATGCAACATCAAATTGGAAGGGTGACGATCGCCTAAACCTAAGATATACCCAACCATAGACATTACAGCCAAAGATTTGGTAAAATTGGCGCGCCGTTCGATCCAAATATCACTAGTTTTAGATTTAAGCCAAAGCATTTTTGATAAATCTTCGCCAGTGGTCTCTTCCAAAACTTGCTTAAATATATCAACCTTATGAACTAAGGGAAGTTTGTCAAAATTATTGCATTTTGATTGCAACAACTTCAATTCCACCAAAAGACGAATATCCTTCGCCTCTCGGTACTGCTTTACTAACTGATTTATGGTATCACAATTTTCAACCCAGCCAATCACACCAGAATTATTTGATAGCGGTAATACCGAGTATCTTACAATATTCAATCCTTTCTCGTTTGTTATGCGATCATTTTTAAGGCACACATTGATCAATCCAAACAGCTGCATTACTCTTTCATCTTGTCTAAGATCTTCATGCCCTTTCAACAAAAACTGGTACCGCATTCCATCGCTCCCTACAATAGACATTCTTCTGGGACGCTGTTTCGAAGCAATTACATGAACAGAGGGAGAAAAGCTAGTAATACATACGTCATGCGAACCAGGTTTGTAAGTACCAGGCACAGCAAGACTCAAGTTTCTAGCAGAAGTCAACGCAGGAGAGACATGATGCAGTTCTATCTTCTTCAAACTTCCTATCTGGCTCTTTATTTTCTTAAATATTGCCTGGTAAATTTCCCATGCTTGATGCAAGTCAATAGTTCTCCCTGAATTTCGAAATTGGTCAAGCCAATGCTGAGCATCTGTTAAATTTTTCCCGTAGTTATGCCTAAATGAAATATCTCGAAGAGTAGTATATCCAATTTTACTCATACTCTCAGAAAACCCTTCTGACTTTTTATACGGTGGAGATTTAGGATTGGTGGAATCATTCAATGTTTCATGCAATTCTCTCAAAACTGATATCATAGATCCCACATCTTTGTTGTCCATATAACATTGCGCCGCCTGTTCCAAACCGTCATACCACAATTCGTGCGGGGTGATCGCAACCCGCATTAATTCAGTGGAAAAAAGCGTTGCATCTTCTACCAGTTCTTTTCTGTTTTTTCTTACTTCCAGCAGAACCTCCAAAGCAACCACTTTTTGCTGTTGATCATTTGTATTTAAAGCAACTGAAATGGGACATACCAGCGCCTGCGGATGAGCCGCTGCGACCTTAACTAACAACTTTCGAAGCAGTCCAGATATTTCCGGAGACTTAATATGTATCCGAGCAATAAGCTGGAGACAATATAAAGTTAATTATTTGGTGGGAACATCAATTGAAAAAGAATACCTGGGGTATAACACCAAGCCAATTATCGGGAGACACTTTTTCTAGCTCCGCCTCTAAAATTTGCAAAACTCCTTTCTTCATGCCATAACTAAACCATAATGTGATGAGACGCAATATATCTTGCAATAAATTGGCGACCGGTTGACCTTGACCCAAAACAATTGACTTAACAAATCCTTTAATTGCTTCAATTACGTACGGAGCCGCCTTGTCAGCTTGTTGCCCCGAAACAAAATTTAGCAATGATGCAGCACCTCCTCCTGTGTTATTTAATTTTTTCGGAGTGGCATATGACGTTTTGGAAGGCATTTTTTGGTGGGAGGGAGGGGTGTCAGAGCGTTTGAACTTCGTGATTGCCAATGAAGGGGAAATAAAAGAAGGAGGAACAATCGCAGCCTCATCGTCTGCTATTATTTTAGAATCCTTCACATCGGTGCGCTTTAGCTGGTCATAATTTGCAACTGCCCAAGCATGCCACACAGAATATTCATTTTCTGCTAAGTCTCGTGCTTCTCGAAGGGTCTCCAGAATTTCCTGAACATCGCCATCCTCGATCTCCCTCATCCAAGTTGCTCTCTTAAGCAAACATCGTACCTTAAATGGAACTCCATCCTTAGAATACTGACCACCGAAACTACTTGATTTTAAAAACAGAGTAAGTTCAGATAATGCTCTTTGCTTCTCTCCATTACTCCACCAGTAC
>JACCEA010270773.1_pt1 | contig 14291 bp, 10 predicted proteins | sample 7449851 | NCBI WGS metagenome assembly JACCEA01 (sample SAMN15323453, study PRJNA562643) | freshwater metagenome | isolation source: river surface water | place: USA:Blue River Watershed | collected 2017-08-18 | reverse complement strand
CCATAAAAATTCGCCTTAAATACTGCCGCTGAACTTAACGTTACGTGGTAAATGTATTTTGGTTTGTGCAAATCTGAAAGCCTGAAAAAGCAAAACCAGCATTTCTGAAAATACGAAGTTTTGGTTTATCTTGCTCGGAAACTACGTGCCACTAAGCTTTAACGCTCTGAGGTATTTCTTGTGCCTTCGGTAGAAATGTTTTCGCAAGCAGGCTTTTATCTTTAGCTTCGGTTTTTTCTGGCTTTCGTTTCAGCCAGTTTGTGTGTAAAGTTTCATTTTTATTAGGCGTGTTGGTTTGCACTGGAAGGCAAAGCAAAAGCTCTCTTCCCGCTTCGGCAAATTCATCACAAAAGCATTGTCACGTAACAAGGCGTTGCATCGGACAGTTTGTAAGTTGCGCTTTTGTGGTTTTGCTTCGCAAAAGTATTCCACAACGCACAACTTACAAACTGCCGCTGAACTTAGCGTTAGAGAATACAAGAATCAAGAAAGGAGTTTAATTTGAATCATGAATGCCCGGCCTGCAAAAAAAGCCTTAGATTCAGATTGATTCGTTCGAAGGCTATTTCTGGCACAAAAAACATGCAGAGATATTCATATTGTCCACTGTGTAAAACACCACTAATGCTTAATGAACACCCAGCGGAAAAAATAGCACGCACAATTTTATCGATTTCTGGCATTGTATTTTTTGTATTATTCTTTTCAAGGAATGAAATTGCAATGAACATAGGCCTAGTGGTTCTCTTTGTTTCTATTTTATGTGCAATTTGCATATGGCTTAGACCAAGCTATAAAAACTGGTTACGCTGGGTAATTTTTACAGAAAGCAAAAATCTCTAACAAATCGCGCCAAGTTCCCACGCGTGCGCTGGACAGTTTGTAAGTCGCAGTTTTGTGGTTTTGCTGCGAAAAAGTAACCCACAACACCACGACTTACAAACTGCCGTTGTACGCGGCGTTATGAAGGCATATGAATAAGCATCTAATCATTTTGTTGTTATTGTTTTTTCTAATTTCGTGCTCTGCTAGCACTCCTGTAAATGTTGTAAATACTAAACCGAAAAATTGTACATTTATAACAACTGTTTCAGTCTCACAGTGTTCGGCGGGGTTACTAGCGCATGCTGAAACAACCGAAGACTCTTTGAATGTGTTGAAAAGTGAGGCTGTGAAATCTGGAGGAAATACAATGGAATGCTGTGCTGTAGAGAAAGAGGAAACAGTTGTTTCGGGAGTAAATTCTGAGTCAGGTCAGGTTACTTGTATAGGCGTTGTCCAACATTCAGCCAATGTGTATAAATGTAAAAAGTAGTCATAACAAAGCAATCAAACGTATGGTTTCTAAGTTGCGTTTTTGCCATTCCGCTTCGCTGCATTTTATGGCTAAAGTGCAACTTAAAAACCACCGTTTATCATTCGTTAGGTATTCCCAATAAATGAAGAACATTTCAATTTCAAAGGCGGTAGGAGCGGGCACTTTATTTGTAAATGTGCCAGTGTTTATTCTTCTTATGTCTGGTATAGCTTTAGTTATGCTATTTGCAAAACTGGAAATTTTTCCAAAAGAACTTGGCTGGTTAAATTGCTTAGGCTTCGTTTTCGGTTTTTTATTTGCTTGGTTGTGGTGGTCATTTACAGTTCCCTTGTGGCGGTATTGGGCTTATCAACGTGTAGAAAGCATTTTGGAGTTGAAGGCTCAGGCAATAAAGGCGGGGCTAATTTGGCCTGACGGTAGCATTTTTGAACGTACAGAAATCAAGCCTAAAAAATTATTAGCGTTAGAGCGAGAGCTGGGTGAAAAAATAAATACCTAACAAATCGCTTAATTAGCGCATTTCTGCGCAAATTTTATCGCAATGCGCTACTTACAAACTGCGGTTGAATACTACGTTATGGAGAAAGGGAGGTTAAAATTGACTAAAATTATTAGAAGCACAAAAACAAAATTTATTTTAGGTTTTGCTACATGGTTTGCTATCACAATGACTGCACTAAAATGGTTTGATAGCCATGAAGTCGGCGCTACTGCTAATTTGACCATGAGTCTTGCATTTACCTTTTCCTACTGGGCGTTTTGTGGTGGGCTAGTTGGCTGTTTCCTTTGGCGTCAAGCATCGAAAAAGAAAAAATAGAAATTTCATTGTCGACACTACATGTTTTTTTCCCCATTAATTAATAAAGACCAATTTTTAGCTATTTTCTCAGTTTTTATGCGGATAGTGCACAGAGCGATGCTGTTTCTGAAGTTCGTTTCAAATCTATAAGATAAAGGATAAATGTATGTCCAATTTATGGTCTCCCGATATTTATCAAAAAGCCTGGACGTTTTCAACGCGCAAGCATGCTGGGCAAACCTACGGGGGTGCTTGTGAGGGCGAACGAATTCCTTATATCAATCATATCGCCAGTGTTGCTATGGAAGTTGCGTTTGCGGCCGCAATGACGCACGAGTTCCTCGATGCAGATTTGGCGATTCAATGCGCGTTATTGCACGATACCATTGAGGATACGGATGTAACTTACGAAGAATTGCGTGAGTTGTTTGGTGGTGCTGTGGCAGAAGGTGTTATGGCGTTGTCTAAAAATCAAAGCTTGCCCACCAAACAGTCGCAAATGGAGGATTCAATTGCGCGGATAAAGTTGCAGCCCAAGGAGGTTTGGATGGTGAAACTGGCTGACCGCATTACCAATCTTTATCACCCGCCTTTTTATTGGAATGATGAAAAGATTCTGTCCTATCAACAAGAAGCGCAGTATATTCTGGACCAATTGGGGGAGAGCAATGCTGCGTTGGCAAACAGGCTGATGCAAAAAATTGAAGAATATCCTGCGTTTTTACGAGGTATCGTTTAATCCATGAATTGGTTGGCGCACGCCTATTTATCCAAACCGAATATTGAGTTTCGAGTGGGTAATATATTGCCGGATTTGGTGTCGATTACTGAATTAAAAACGTTTTCCGGTTCCTATCAGGAAGGCATTCTTTGTCATAAGGCGATAGACGCTTTCACCGATTCTCACCCGATTGTAAAAGCTGGTATTAGCCGCTTTCCCGCAAACTATCGGCGGTTCGGCGGTATTCTAACGGATGTTTTTTATGATCATTTCCTGGCAAAACATTGGGCTAATTATTCCACGCTCAGCTTGAGCGAATTCTCCAATGGTTTTTATGCAGACCTGTTAACCGTTCAGGGTCAGATTCCTGAAGAAATATTCTATAAATTTCAACGTATTTTTACCCACAAGATTTTTGAAACCTATACGGATATTTCTGGTGTTGAAGTTGCGTTGGGGCGCATTGACCTGCGGCTGCGGCGCCCGGCAAACCTGGCGAAGGCGACGGAAGTCCTGGAAGCCGGGTATGGCCTCTATGAGGCCGACTTTTTCGAATTTTTTGGCGAATTGAAACAGTATGTAAAACTCCATACGCAAGAAAATTAAAACCCCGAGTATAGCCCGGGGTTTCAGTTATGGTGTTTCAATCAACTTGCCAACACTCACCAAATATAACGCGGTTTTAATCGGCAAAGTTTCTGTTGCGGCGATGAGTTTCTTATAACCTAGTAGTTGCCCCCTGTAGGTTTCCATTTCCCGCGCGAAAAATGCCTCCGGTGTTTCAGCGGCATCCGGTTCGCTGCTTTTGTAATCCACAATCCAGCGAGTGCCATTTTCGATAAAGGTACGGTCGATAATGGATTCTTTGACATCCTGCTGATCTCTTTGCATCAACGATAATTCGCAGGCGCTTTGGGTATGTTCACAGTTGAGTAGCCAGCGGCCTGTGTCACTGTTCAATGTGTTAGTAATAACGGCGCTGATTTTTTGTAGGGCATTTTGCAAGTGTTCGCCGTTCCAACCGAGTTGTTGAAGCTGGATTTTCCAGAAGGCATGTTGTTGGTGAATAAACACCTCAGCTTGTACACAGGTGCTTGCAGAGACTAATTTATTTTCCACTAGTGCTTGCAGGGCAGAGTGGATCACTGTGCCGGTATGGCGAGCCAGGCGCGCGCTGGTCGTTTCCAGCTCTGGTAGGTTGAGCGGGTTTTTCGGGTGCTCTGTGAGTGATTCTTCGTTGGTGCTCAAATCATATTCATGGCCGCGATATTTTTTTAACAAGGTAACTTCCCGCAATGCAGGTAATTGCCATTGCGGCGGCAAGCGCAAAATGTGTTGCAATCCAGGTTGATCGGTAATGAAAGATTCCGACTTTGCTGCGGGTGAGTAACTATTACTGCGCGTAATAATGTTGGCCTGCTCTTTAACTAATGGCCAAATTCCATGGAGCAATGAATTTTTTGCCGGCGCTTGCAGTTCTTCCTCTTTGTTGTTGATGCAAGCCAGTAAATGCAATTGCTTGATGGCACGGGTACAACCTACATATAACAGCCGAGTGGATTCAAACGCTTGTTGCTTTTCCTGCTCCCGGCGCATAAACGTGTAGAGGCTGTCCTCGTCTTTACCGGTGGGTGCAAGAGAGCCGAGCAGTAATTGTTTCTCTCCACTATGATTAATTCGCTCTTGCCAGAGCAGCAATTGCTTGTCGTCTTTACGCGCACTGCGATCCAGGCCGGGAATAATTACGGTATCAAATTCCAATCCTTTGGATTTGTGAATCGTCATGACTTGTAAACGCGCATCAGCATCCGCCTGCGGTGCGGCAAATAAACGTTCAATGGCTTGATGGAAAGCTTGCCAGTCGCGAATGCTGCCGCCTTGCTGGTGTTTGTCCAACAGCGCAAAAAAGCTTTGGATATTGTCGCGATCATTTTCATCCAATAAGGTGGCAGGTCCTCCTAACGCCAGCCAGAGGCCTTCAATCCATTGCCGTACGGGTTTGCGGTAGCGCTCCGCTAATGTTTGCAGCAGTAGCGGAACAACACGTGAAAGAATTTTTTGGCCGTCATCACTAATTCCGGAAATACTTGAATAGTGTTGGAGTTGCGGCCAGATGACGCTGAAGGCGGTTTCACTGGTGCGTGGATTTAATTCGTTAAGCGACGCCGTGGTAATACGGTGTAAATCATGGTTGTCCAGCCCGCACCAGGGCGCGCGTAAAATTGCCAGCCAGGCAATGCGATCTGCAGGATTTAACAGTGCACGCGTGAGCGACAATAAATCCATAATCGCCATACGACTTGCAAGGCGATCGATTTCAGTAGCCTGATAACTTAACCCAGCTGCATTTAACGCAGGCAATATTTTTTGTAGATGATTGCGGGTGCGCACCAATATAGCGATGCTACCGTCCGGGTTTTTGCGACGTGCTTCTTGCACCAACCCAACCACCTTTTCTGCTTCCTGCCATTGCGCAGTTTGCCTTGGGTTGGAAGAGCGGGAAACACCTTCTTCTTCCTCATCGCCATTTTTGTCTGACTGATCTTGAGATACGTAGCTGCTGATATGAAATTGCACGGCGTTACCATGTAATTCCCGATCTAATTCCGGTTTGAATGCAACGGAAGCAGAATAACTTACCGCACCGCGGCTGATATCATCTTGAGCGGGAAATGCATTTTTAAAAATGTCATTCACCCAGTTAACGACACCGGCTTGTGAGCGAAAGTTTACCCGCAGGTCGAGTGCTTCCAGTGCGACTGAGCCTATGCCTTGTTGGCGTGCATCCAGAAATAAACCGACATTGGCATTGCGGAATCCATAACAACTTTGCATTCCGTCACCCACGATAAATAAGGTGCAACCATCGTTCGCCTGCCAGCCATTGGTTAATTTTTTAAGCAGTTCCAGCTGTGGGCTGGCGGTATCCTGAAATTCATCCACCAGAATATGGCGAATGCGATAATCCAGTTGCAGGGCGAGGTCGCTTGGGGAATCTTCTTCGCCCAGTGCAATCAGTGCGGCCTGACTAATGGCGGTGTAATCCGTTGCGCTGAGTTGTTTAAATACCAGGGTCAGTTGGGCCGCTAAAATTGGCAAGATGCTGGTGAGGCTATCTAACAATTGCCATTGGTGTTCGGCGTAGTGTGCTGCCGGCAATGCTCGTATTTCGTGGAGCAATTGTTCAGTTCCGGGCGACGTATCGGTAATTGCTGCAATCAAATCGCTGAACCGATTTTTTAATTCAGCATTTTCTTTGCCGGCAGGAAATCCTTCTGCTTTGGTTAGTCGTGCGCGATACGTGCCGCTGTTAGTTAGTAATAAATCCGCGATAGCAAGCCACTCGGAAACGGCCTGAGGTTGTGCATGGGGAATTCCGCTAATGCCCTGTAATTCGTGGATGCGATTTTTGCGTTCGCCCTCCTGTTGCAGGTTGGTTGCTGCGGCATCGGCAATACTGCAGATTTCGCTGCTGTGCAATTGCAGCGCTTCTGCAACCAGTTCCAGATGTTCGCGAATGACTAATTGCAATACGCTTTCCAGATAGCGACGCGCGTCTTCATGACGTGCTTGCAAAAGCACTCCTAACCATTGTTCGCGTTTGGCGAGCAAGCTGGTTAATAAATTTTCGACGGAATTCAGATTGTTATCCATATGGCGCAGCAAACGCGTTAAATCTGCGCGGAACGGAGAATCCTGTTCGAGCAATGTAAACAGTTCGCGCACGGCCAATCGATAGGCTTGATCGGCGTCTTCCAGAGTATCCGGCTGTGCCCCTATACCGCTGGCGAGCGGTAATTGTTTGGTGATAGAACGGCACAGACTATCGATAGTTTGTACGCGTAAACGTTGTGGGCTTTGCAACAAATTCCATTGCAGTTCTTGGTCGCGCTCCAACACTTTTTGCGCGAGTTGCCAGGTGCGCAGTGCGTGTGGATCTTGTGGTTGCGGATTTTCTGCTGCCTGCCAGAGTGCGTGGATTATCCGGTCCTGCATTTCGCCGGCCGCTTTGCGCGTAAAGGTGATCGCGAGAATTTCTTCCGGTTGTTCGCAATGCGCGAGTAGAGTTAGTACTCGTTGGGTTAATAAGCCGGTTTTGCCTGAGCCGGCAGGTGCGGACACCGCAAAAGAATTGTGCGGGTTTAATGCATCAAAACGAACTTGCTGGTCAATCGGCTGGTGGCTCGCTGGTTCATTGGTGTTGCTTGCTGCTACATTGCCATTGGTTGTTGGAGTGAAATTAACCGGTGATCCAAAGTCGAAATTTGACTGTGACATTAGTTAGCTCCTCCATTTACCTGTAGGAAATTTTCTACGGCGTCCTGTTCCAGTAAGCGGTTGAGCGGTAATAAATCTTCAGCATATTGTGCTGCAGTTGAGTTTTTCATATCTACGCGCGCATCGCCTTGAATAAATGCTTGGGCGAGTTGTTGTAAATCCTGTGTCCAGGTATCTATTTGTTCTTGCCAACTGATTTTTCCAGTTTCAATACCCGGGTGTTGTATTTGCAATTCGCCCGTACCCAGCCATTTCATGGCCTTGGCGTTAATCTGCGCAAAGCTGATAGCGGTTACCGGGCTTTCTGACGTGACAGCGTAAAGCGGTAATTGCGGTTCGTCCATACGGTTGCCTTGCCAGCTTTTAACGCTGGGGCTACCGGTTTTGTAATCGATCAGAATTAATTCGCCGCTCTGTTCAAGTTGGTCGATACGGTCAATGCGTAGTTTTAGCGGCAATCCAGCGAAATCAATTTCAACCTCCTGCTCAATCGCCACCAGGCTAAATGCCGGCCGCATTTTTTCCAGTGCGAGCCATTCCAGTATTAATTGCTGCAAGCGCTCTTGTTCAAGCTGTGCATAGATAACACCAATACTGGTGCCGCGTTTTTGTTTGACGGTATCTACCGCCGCTTGCGTGGTGTGATTTACCAGAGTAGTAAGTGCGGCATCATCCAGTGCTAATAACGTTGCTTGATTTTTTAATTCGCGCCAGATAACTGCCAGTGCATCGTGCAATAAATTGCCGCGTTCAATGGGTGTGAAACCGGCGATGGGGTCATCGATACGTGTCGCACCTAAACGCAAGCGCGCAAAGGCATTAAACGGGCAGGCGGCTTGTTCTTTAAATAAGTTGGCACCACCGCGCACCGGTTCTTCCGCAATTTGCAGTGCGGGTGCTTGTGCCGCGCGAATAGGTTGCAGCGCTTTTTGTGCGGCTATTTGTTGGTAGTTGTGTGCGCTGGCGGTTTGTTCACTTGCGATGAGTTGCTGAACCGGCGTGAGTGGCCAGCTACGTATTAAGGCACTGGGGCTGAGTTCACTGCCGTCATCGTTGTGTGCCGAACTGAAAATAACTTGTGATGCGCATTGGCGATAATGCGCCGTCAACGCCCGTGCAAATGCCAGTTCACGTTCAGCACTGGCGTGCGGCATTTTGTGGGTGCGTTGTAAATTAGTAGGCAGTAACGGATTAGGTGCGGGCACGGGTGGCCATTGGCGATGATGCAAGCCCATCACCCAGCAATGGCTGAATTGCAAACCGGCGCCTTCCAGCGCACCAAGGATTTGAACTGGCGAATGGGGCGTCTGCGCCTGAAAGGGTGTTTTACCTGCAATGGTGCGGAGCTGTTGCACAGCCGCGAGATATGAAAATTGAATCCCGGTGTTGTCCAGCTGCACAAAATTTTCCAGTAAGCTATTCCATTGACTGAGTTGTTGGTGCTCCTGGCTATCCAACCGGCGTGTACCTGGCCAACCGAGTAAATTCAAATGGCTTTGAAAAAAATCGCTCCAGTAGTGAGCACTGTGATTGCCGTAGGTTTGGCGGCGATAATTTTCCAATTGAATTAAGCGTGTGCTTAAACTGGTGTCGTTTTCAGCAATGCCAAGTTGATCCGCTATTTTTTTACAGAAGTAGCGAATATCGCTCAGGCTAATGGTAAATTTTCCCAACTTGCGCAATGAGGTAATCAAATGGGTTCGCAATACGAGTTCGTTGTCGGCATCGCTAAAGAAAGGCGACAGCAACAGATGACAAATACTTTCCAGATCCCACGTGGATTTTTGTAACTCCAATAAATCCAAGGTCGCCGCAATAATCGGTGTCGCGCCCAACGGGGTGCCGGCGGAAAAGTTAAACGGTAAGGTGTAGCGCGGTTGATCTGGTAGCAGTGCCAGTGGTTCGAAGACCTCGACAAAGATGCGTTCCACCTGGTCACGGCACTGACCGAGGTTGGGCACAATTATGCCGATCATCGCCTCCGGGGTTTGCTCCAGTTGCTGCTTGCTCCAAAGCGCGGCACTGCGAATTTCCTGTTCAATGCTATTGGTTTCAGTGCGTAGCAATTGCGCCGACTGGTTTTCTATTTTGATGGTATTTAACTGCTGGCACGCGCTGTTGATTAAATCCTGGTGCAGCGGTGGAATGTCGTCAAAACCGGTGAGGTGGATTACCGGTTCTTGCGAAATCGAAAATTGTTGAAAAGCATCAACTAAAATTGCGATGGCATTTTCCAGTGTAATAAACCCCAGGCTTGCAATTTTCGCGCGAAATTCCGCCAGCCAGGTGAGCCAGCAGTAACTATTACTTGCCACATTCAATTGTGGCTCGGCATTGCGTACGTCCTCTTCGGTTAGCTGCCACAATTCAAGGTTGCGCAGAGCGCTATCTGCCGCTTGGGCCAGCGGCTCGGGCTGTAAGAGAGCGGCAGCGAGCGACGATTGGCTGATAATTTTTTCCCACAATGCCTGGCGCTGCAGGTTATTAATAATTTGACGCGCAGCCGGCGCATAGGCGCGTCGCTGCAATTGTGCCCAGTTGAGGTCGATCCATTGGCTGAGCGAATAAATGCGGGGGCTGGCCCAAACCGGTTGCTGCTGCCGCTTTCCATAAGCGCGCAACATGTGGTTGCGCAGGCGATTGTTAGCCGTAATGATCAATTCGCCGTTGTTGATGGCTGGCAAGTAGGGGGTTATATCGAAATAGGTATCGACCATGATTTTTTCTGACGCTAGTGAGGTTGGGCAATTATGGCAGTAGAGTCGGTTAGGCAACAGTTTTTTGGTTATAAGTCAGCAGATAAGTAATTGTTGGACAACGACTTTGCAATCCTTGCGGCTTGTTTGGTGGCGGGAAACATGCTAATTTTCGCCGCATAATAAATAGCACCAAATACTTCATCTGCATCTACTTCATCAGTGCTTATGCAGATACCCCCGGCACCTAAGGTCAATACAAACAGGTGAGTGTTTCATTAGTCGGCGTGACTTTTTAGCAATCTTGCTTAACGCGGCTATGATTCCCTTTGTATTCCATAACTATAAGCATGTGACCTTATGAACCAGCAAACCGCCCTTGGCCAACAGTCCGTTGGCAACTACCGTTGGACTATTTGTGGTCTGTTGTTTTTCGCTACCACGGTTAACTATCTCGATCGCCAGGTATTAAGCCTGCTGTCTCCAGAGTTGATGCAACTCTACCATTGGAATAACAACGATTACGGCAATATCACGGCCCTTTTTACCTTTGTTTATGCGATCTCCATGATTTTTGCGGGGCGCTTTATTGATAAGTTTGGCACCAAGAACGGATACATCATCGCTATCGCTATTTGGTCTGTCGGTGCGGCAATTCATGCGTTTGCCTACGAAATGGGCGCTGGTTTTTATACCTTCCTGAGTTGGATTGGATTGGCGGATATCGACCAGGCCAGCGGTACTGTGAATGGTGTCGCGGCTATTACCGCCTATTCGGTAGCCGGTTTTATGATCGCGCGCGCCGTGCTGGCATTTGGTGAAGCGGGTAACTTTCCGGCGGCTATTAAAGCAACCGCCGAATATTTCCCCAAAAAAGAGCGCTCTTTTGCCACGGGTATTTTTAACTCGGGCGCTAACGTAGGTGCGATCCTTGCCCCTTTGACTGTACCGGTTATTGGAGTGATGTGGGGTTGGCAGTGGGCATTTATTATTGTTGGTGTCATCGGCCTCGCGTGGATTGTGTTCTGGTGGGTGTGGTACGACAAGCCGAGCGAGCAAAAGCGGCTAACTGATTCCGAGCGTGCTTACATCAACTCTGACGTTGCTGAAAGTGAAGCCGTTGAAGAGCAGGTAAAAACCTCCTGGTTTACGCTCTTGAGCTACCGTCAAACCTGGGCTTTTGCCTTCGGCAAATTTATGACCGACGGTGTTTGGTGGTTCTTCCTGTTTTGGTTGCCAATCTATTTGGGTAAACAGTACGGCATGCAAAAAACTGAAATTGCGCTGCCGATCGCGCTTATTTATACGTTAACTATGTTCGGTAGTATCGGCGGCGGTGCCTTCCCCGGCTATTTCATTAAAAAGGGGATGGATGCGTTTAATGCACGCCGTACAGCCATGTTGGTGATTGCCCTGTTCCCCTTGGTGGTGTTGTTGGCCCAACCCTTGGGGCACATTTCGGTGTGGATTCCCATTCTGCTGATTGCTGTGGGTGCGTCCGCGCACCAGGCTTGGTCAGCCAATATTTTCACCACTGTGTCTGATATGTTCCCGAAAAAAGCGGTAGGTTCAGTTGTGGGGATCGGGGGATTTGCCGGCGGTATGGGTGGCGTGTTGCTGAATAAGCTGGGCGGTGGATTGTTTGATCACTTTGAAAAAATGGGTAATACCGCGATGGGTTACAGCATTATGTTTGCGATCTGTGCAACCGCTTACCTAATCGCCTGGTTTGTTATGCGTTTGCTGGTTCCTAAATACAAACCAATTACCGATTTGTAATTTTTATTGTTTACAGTATTGTTGATAATTAATTCAATAATTCCTTGATCCTGAAAAACCGCCGTCAGCTAACTGCCGGCGGTTTTTTATTGGTCAGCATAGTTGCTTCCTCGTTTTTTAAATGGCCTTTAATGCCAAAACAATCTAATTATTAGTCAGCATTTTACGAGTTATGTCTGCCCTGATTGATTTAACGGTCAATACTTATGTGGCGTTTCCCTTTCCCGCAGAAAAACTTGCATGAGGAACCTGATATGTCTGCAACTAATAATAACGCCGCAACCGCCAAGACCATTATGAGTAAAATGCTACTGAGCGCCTATGAGGGCTGGACTATTCGTCGCTTGGCCGATTTTTTTATCAAGCACGGTATTTCTGGTGCCCCGGTTATTGCTTCTGACCATGAGCTGGTAGGCGTGGTAACCGTGTCGGATATTTTTAAATTCAGCAACATGGAGGAGAGCCGCCGCCGCGAAGCGCTGCGCAACTATTATCGAGAAAGTTGTGAAATTGATCTGGATGAAACCAGTTTGCGTGAGTGGAGTGGCCGTGCTGAACAAAACTGCACCGTGCATCAAATTATGCAAAAAGAAATTATTAGTGTCCGGCAGGATGCCAGTGTGAGTGAGGTTGCTGCGGTCATGGTGCGCAATAATATTCACCGAGTGGTTGTCACCGAGCACAAAATTGCCGTGGGTGTTATTACCAGTATGGATATTTTGCGTCACCTGCAACCGGATGGGCATGAATTGCGTTTGGTTAGCTAAGCAATGTAACGGGCGGCTATGGAGCGGACCCGCGAGTTAGATTGCCAAATAATCCTGACGATAAATTCCAAAATTTTTCAACGCTGCTTCCAGTCGTTCTGCTTCAGTGGTTTGTTTGGTAAATACCGCAATATTTTCTGATGGTCTTGCGGTATTTCCCATCCTGCCTTGTAGTAGGTATTCAACTCGCCGTGCAATTGCTTCGCCAGAGTCAATCATTTGAACGCTTGCGGGCAACTCAGTAGCAAGCTCTTCTTTTAATAACGGGAAGTGGGTGCAGGCTAAAACCAGTCTGTCCATGTGGGCTGATTGCTCATGCGCAAGCAATGAATGAATAATTTGCGCGATCGCCGCTTGTTCAATACTTTCTCCGCGCAATTTTTGTTCTGCGAGCTGTACCAATTCACTGCTACCTAATGAAATGACTTCGCATCGGGGCGCGTATTCACGAATCAACTCATGGGTATAAGGGCGCGCCACAGTAGCGGGCGTGGCGAGTAAACCTATTACCCCTGTTTGTGTTTGCTGCGCCGCAGGTTTAATGGCGGGGACAACACCCACAATTGGCAAAGTCAGCTGGCTGCGTAAATGGGGCAGGGTGAGTGTACTGGCGGTATTGCAGGCGATCACCAGAATATCGACCGGGTATTGCCGCAGCAGGGTATTAATAACCTTGTCCACCCGGGCAATCAACTCGGCTTCACCCTTGGTGCCATAAGGAAAAAAGCCATTATCCGAGGCATAAACCAGTGAAAGTCCAGGCAAGCGTTGCTGAATTTCACGGGCTACGCTCAAGCCTCCAACACCGGAGTCGAACACCAGAACGCGCGGCTCAAGGCTGGAATCTGTGTTGGTTTGAGTAGAGCTACTTAGGGAATCGGTCATGTGCGGGTCAATCAAATCGCCTGAAAGTGGGCAAGTATTGCTAAAATGGCTGCCGATTTTAACGGCCGGGGCCATTTATGCCTAGCGGCGTTTACATTCTGGAGTTTTCCTGTGAGTTCATCCCTTATTCTCCTTCTGGCCGCCTTGGCGGGAGTAGTCATTGGTGCGTTGCTGGTGTATTGGTTGCTGGGGCGTCGCCAGGAACAGGCGATATTGGCTAAAACCGTTGAGCTGGAGGCCGCACAACAGCAAGTGCAGCATAGCCACGCCTTGCGTGAGGCCAGCCTGCAGCAAGAGTCTGCCCAACTCAAGCAACAATTAGTTGAACTGAAGAGCCAGTTCCAAGGCGCCCAGCAGCAGGTGCAACTGTTGCAGCAGGAGCTGGGGGAAAGTCGTCAGGAATCTGCGGGGTTGCGCGAAAAAACCCGTCACTTCGACGCTTTGCAGGAGCAATCGCAGCGCAAAGATGAGCAACTGACCCTGCTAGAAAAAAATACCACTGAGCTGCAAACTCGCCTCGAGCAAGAGCGCAAACATTTCGCCGAGCAACTGGCACTGTTGCAAAACGCCAAAGCAGATCTGGCCAAGGAGTTCGAAAATCTCGCCAATAAAATTTTTGATAACAAGCAACAGCAATTCAGCAGTAATAGTAAGACGTTGTTGGATAGCACCCTGGACCCGCTGAAGCTACAGCTCAGTGAGTTTCGCAAAAAAGTGGAAGATGTTTACGAAAAAGAAAATGCCGAGCGCAATCGCTTGGCTGGTCAGGTGGTCGAGCTACAGAAGCAGGCGCAAAAAATTGGTGAGGATGCCGTTAACCTCGCGCAAGCGCTAAAAGGCAATACCAAAGCCCAAGGCAACTGGGGGGAAGTTGTGCTGGAACGTTTGCTGGAAGAGTCCGGCTTGCAAAAAGGGCGCGAATACGACACACAGGTGAATTTCACCGGTGCCGACGGTAGCCGGTTAATGCCGGATGTGATTATCCATTTGCCGGAAAGTAAAGATATAGTGATTGACGCCAAGTGCTCATTGGTCGATTACGAAAAAT
>JACCEA011030585.1_pt1 | contig 14297 bp, 8 predicted proteins | sample 7449851 | NCBI WGS metagenome assembly JACCEA01 (sample SAMN15323453, study PRJNA562643) | freshwater metagenome | isolation source: river surface water | place: USA:Blue River Watershed | collected 2017-08-18 | reverse complement strand
GGATCAAATGCAACAATCCCGCGGTGGGGCAATTTTACGCCGTGGCGGTTGACGAAGAAACTCCTTTCAACGTGTACGGCGGTTTGCAAGACAATGGAGTTTGGTGGGCATCGTCCAACTACCAAGCTGGCGTTGCATGGCATCAGAACGGAAAATATCCCTATCAAAATCTCATGGGTGGAGATGGAATGCAAGTGGCCATCGATCCTAGGAATCCTAACATCGTTTACACCGGATATCAATTTGGGAATTATTACCGCATCAATAAAAATACCGGCGAAGACGTTTATATCACTCCGAAACACGCATTGGGAGAAAAACCCTACCGATTCAATTGGCAAACCCCCATATGGTTGAGTCAACACAATCCCGACATTCTTTATTTGGGATCAAACTTTTTTCACCGCAGTATGAACCAAGGCAAAACTTGGGAGAAAATCAGCGGAGACCTCACTCAAGGTGGAAAAGCGGGCGATGTTGCCTTCGGAACCATAACTTCCATTCACGAATCGCCCATCAAGTTTGGACTTCTGGCCGCCGGCACCGATGATGGAAATGTTTGGATCAGCCAAGATGCCGGCCATCATTGGGAAAAACACAACCATGGGCTTCCAGCGCATAAATGGGTAAGCCGCGTTTGGTTTTCAAACGAAGTTACTTCACGCATTTACGTTGCTCTCAATGGCTACCGCGACGATGATTTCAACTCGTATTTCTTTGTTTCTGAGGATTTCGGCAAAACCTGGAAAAATTTAAATGAGAAAAAATTAATGGAACCCGTCAATGTCCTTAAAGAAGATCCCAACCGGGCGAACTCCTTGTGGATGGGAACCGATAATGGATTGTATTGGAGCCACAACGGAGGCACCGATTGGGTTCCCGCCTCCTCCATTCCCGATGTTGCTGTGCATGATTTGGCCTTTTCCACCAAAGCTGATAAGTTGTTGGTGGGCACCCATGGACGCAGTTTGTACGTGGTTGATTTAAAAAAAGTTGCCCTATGGACTCCGGAATTAAACAAAAAACCATGGGCAACCTTTCAAGACACCTTGTTTTTGGAGGAGTTTTCGAACGAACCAAAAACGGCTGTAGATCAGCCCTCCCTTTCTCTTGGAGAATGGACGGTTTGGAACCACCCTACCGGAACACACCATACCTCCAACTCCGTTTGGGTGATAGGCATGCAAAACAACAAGGAAGTTTTTCGAGTGGAAAAATCGTTCAACCGTGGACTCAACGACGTACTTTGGAATTCCACTGATTTCCCGAACGGATTGAAAAAAGGAATTTATTCTTTGCAATTCCGAACGAAAGATGAGCAAATCTTAGGGAAGTCGATGTTACAAGTCAAATAAAAAAGGGAGGCTTTAGCCTCCCTTTTTTTCTCTTTATCGAATGAACAACAACTCTCGGTATTTGGGTAGAGGCCAAGCACTGTCGTCGGTTAACATTTCCAGTTTATCGATGTGGTAACGGATGGTTTCGAAAGAAGGAATAACCTTTTCGCAATAGGCGATGGCCATCTCGCGGGCATCCGATAATTGGTTTGCCTCTTTGCGAGCTTGATTCATTTCAGAAACACTTTCTTTGGTCTTTGCGATGTGCTTGGAAATGCGTTTAATCAAATCGATGGATGGTTGCAAGTAATCGTCTTCAATGCCCAACGATTTCTGACCTTTCACATTTTCAATCAATTCATTTTGATAGCGAACTACAGCAGGAATAACGTTACTCAAGGCCAATTCCTCCATGATTCGTCCTTCAATTTGAACTTTTCGGGTGTATTGCTCTAACATGATTTCATGGCGGGCATGCAATTCAGATTTTGAGAAAACACCGGCTTTTTCAAACTTTTCGAGCCATTTTTCATCCGACAATACATCCAATGCACGTGGGGTTGTTTTGATGTTACTCAATCCCCTGCGCTCTGCTTCTTTCACCCACTCATCTCCGTAACCGTTCCCTTCGAATCGAATACGTTTGGATTCCATGATATAACGTTTCAAAATAGAAAGAATGGCTTGATCGCGGGTTTTTCCGTCGCCCATCAAATGATCTACTTCTTTTTTGAATTCGACCAATTGCAAACCAACCAAAGTATTCATGATGGTCATCGGAAAAGCTGAGTTGGCTGATGAACCCACGGCACGCAACTCAAATTTATTTCCTGTAAATGCGAAGGGTGAAGTGCGATTTCGGTCGGTATTATCAAGCATCATTTCAGGAATTTGGCTGATGCCTGTTTTCATGATGCTCTTGGTAGCATCTTCTTCCTGATCTATGCCTGAATTTTCAATGGCATTCAAAACCGAATCCAACTGAGAGCCCAAGAAGGCCGACATAATGGCCGGAGGTGCTTCGTTTGCACCCAAACGGTGATCGTTGGAAGCAGATGCGATGGAGGCACGAATCAAATCGGCACCGTCGTGGAAAGCCTTGATGGTATTGACGAAAAACGTAAGGAATTGCAAGTTGCTCTTGGGAGTTTTGCCGGGAGAAAGCAAATTTTTTCCGGTGTTGGTACCCAACGACCAGTTGTTGTGCTTTCCACTTCCGTTTAACCCTTTGAATGGTTTTTCGTGTAGAATCACGGCAAAATTGTGTTTCTCTGCAATTTTCTGCATCACATCCATCATCAATTGGTTGTGATCAATAGCCAAATTGATTCCTTCAAACAAAGGAGCGCACTCGAACTGATTCAAGGCCACTTCGTTGTGACGGGTTTTCAATGGGATACCCAATTTCCAACACTCCTGTTCCATTTCTACCATGAAACTAATCACGCGGTGGGGAATGGAACCGAAATAGTGGTCTTCCAATTGCTGACCTTTGGCGGGTGTATGACCAAATAAAGTACGGCCACTCATCACCAAATCGGGACGAGCGCGGAACATGGCTGCATCCACCAAAAAGTATTCTTGTTCAATGCCCAAGGTTGGGAACACTTTGGAAACAGATTTATCAAAAAGATTGCAAACTTCTACGCCTGCTTTTTCAATCAAATCCAAAGATTTCAACAAAGGTGATTTAAAATCGAGGGATTCTCCGGTGTAGGAAACAAAGATGGTAGGAATGCACAAGGTTTTTCCGGATGGGAATTCGTAAAGAAAGGCCGGAGAAGATGGATCCCAACCGGTGTAACCGCGGGCTTCGAAGGTATTTCTCAAACCTCCGGAAGGAAATGAAGAGGCATCGGGTTCTTGTTGAATAAGGGCAGAACCAGCGAATTTTTCTACGGGTGATCCATCTCCGGAAATATGGAAAAAGGAATCGTGTTTTTCGGCGGTGGTTCCGGTTAATGGCTGAAACCAGTGGGTATAATGGGTAGCACCGTTGGCCAATGCCCAGTTTTTCATTCCGGATGCGATGGCATCGGCATCTTGCATTTCAATGCGATGTCCGTTTTCCATGGAATTCACCAAACGATCATAAACGTCGGATGGCAGATATTCGGCCATAAAGCGCTTATTGAATACGTTGACACCAAAAAATTCCGACGCTTTGGGCGAATGAATTTTGATTTCCAATGGTTTACGCGACATTGCTTCGTCGAGAGATTTGAACCTTTGATTTCCCATTATTATTTTTTTTATTTGATTGCGGTGAAATATTGATCTCAAAATTCTGAATAAAATTGAAATATTGAACACCCAATTTGGAAATTTTATCAGATATTTTTTTTTATAACTTAATGGATTGAAAAAAGGAAAGGACAAAAAGATTAGGCTTAACCATAAATTTTCCTTAGGTTTGAAGCCCACATTTTAAAAGGATGAAAAAAAGCATAACCCTTCATTTTACCGAATTCGAAAATCAAGATCTGCTTCCATCCGATTGGAGACACTTGCTTGATTGTGCAAAAGGAGCAACTAACCACAGTTTTGCGCCCTATTCTCAATATTTGGTTGGCTGTTCATTGGAATTGGAAAGCGGTGAAATTATTATGGGTTACAATCAAGAAAATGTGGCTTTTCCTTCGGGATTGTGTGCAGAACGCGTAGCGCTTTTCAAGTATGGTACTGAATTCAGCTCACGCATTTCAAGGATGGCCGTTACTGCTCGGTCGCCACTCCACCTTACGCAACATCCCATTACGTCGTGCGGTGGCTGCTTGCAGGTGATGATTGAATTTGAGAAACGACAAAAGCAGCCCATTGCTGTATTGTTTGCTGGAGAAACAGGTGTAGTCCAAATTTTCGATTCGGTTGCCGATTTAATTCCCTTCGCCTTTCACGATCCTGATTTCGAGAAATAGACCCGACGATTATTTACATCATTTTTCCGGCATGTAGGGGTAGACACATAGGTCTACCCCTACATGCCGGAACGAATCCGATACCATTTTCGGGGATTGTTTCGGATATAGGCCGAAATATGAAAAAATTCCAAATCATCGCGAATAATCCGTTCCCAATAATTTCGTTGCCATAATTTACCGTTGAATGGCATCCACCCCAACGTTTTTACACCACGAATGTATTCGTTAGTAGTCATGGTTTTGAACCATTGCACCACCGATGGTATGGTTGGTATTGTTGTTGGTATTGTTGTTGGTATTGTTGTTGGTATTGTTGTTGGTAGGGACGAACCTATGTGTTCGTCCCTACCAACAACAACAATTCCAACCGGAACAACAATTCCAACCGGAACAACAATTTCAATAATACAATGAAAATGATCTGGCATAACGACCATTTCATGGCATCGAATATCGGAAAATTTGTTTTCCAATTCGAAATACCATTTGGCAATCATTTTTCCTGCATCATTCAATTTCATTTCGGCATCAATGGGAGCTTCAAATGGAAAAATTTTCCCGAACAACCGTTTTTTATTTTGAACACAAATGGTAATGAAATAAAATCCAGGCCTTGAATAATCGTATCCCTTTAAACGAATGGATCTACGGTTATATCTGCGAGGGGAATGGGTCATTTTTATGAAAGATTGATTTAACCGCCCTTTTTGCAATAAAAATCGAAAAACATGCATAACAGCATTAATTTCCCTTTTTCATCAACTGTTACAAAGGAAATACATAGAGCCGTTTCAACCGTTTCCAATATCACGATTCCAAAAAGCGAATCAAAATTGGCGACTGACCTTCGAATTGTTCAATTAAAATAGGATTTGAAATCCCCCTTCGCCCCAAATCAGGGAAATACCTTAATAAATAGGTATCTCAATTCAGCTTCAAATCAACTCAAATCACTCTGATTTCCCACCCAGTAAAATGGGAAGTAATACCAAATCTGAAATCAAGGCAACAATCAACGTAATTCCCACCAATAATCCGGTGTGGTAAATGCCGTTGAATTGACTCATCATCAACACAAAAAAGCCACTGCACAGAATGATGGAAGTCATAAACACCGCTTTCCCGCTGTGCAGATACGCCGCCCGCAAAGCCTCTCGCCCCCTCTTCCCTTTGGCCAGTTCCAGTTTGTATCCCGCCAGCAAATGGATGGTATCGTCGACTGTAATTCCAAAGGCAATGTTGAAGATGATGGCGCTACTCAAATTCAAGTGAACCCCAAACCATCCCATGCAAGCGCCAATGAAAAGCAAAGGGAAAACATTCGGAATAATACTCACCAACGTAATTCTCCAATTCCGGAACAGCAAACCCATCAACAAGGCAATCGCCAGCAATTCGTAAATCAACCCCTCCATCAAATTATCGGTCAAATACTCGTTGTTGGAATCGATGATTTCGGAAATCCCTGTTAACGAGGCCTTTACTCCCAATGGTTCAATTTCACGATTTAAAAAATCCATGAAAACCTTGTTCTTCTCCAAAAAGATGGCACTTCCCAAATCCCCTACCCTGCCCGAAAATCGACCAACGCGCTCGTTGCTGGACAGAATAAATCGGTTCATCTCCTCGCTCAACATCCGCACCGAATCCACCACGGCTTTTTCCAATTCTGAATTTTTCGGCAATGAAAAGGCCGCTTCTGCTCCACCCTGGTTCATCTGATTCACCAATCGAAGCGGCTGCAATGGAGAAACCAAACTTCCAACCCCGTACGAATCCACCAAATACGTTTCCAATTTCCTCATGGCCAGCAAATGGGAAGAATCCAGCAACGACTGCTGAGAATCGGTTACTTCTACCGTAAGTTCAAACGGACGAACACCGTGAAAATAGCGGCCAAAGAAATCGAAATCCTTTTTATGGGGGTCGTTCGGCCGCAACTCTTCCGTAAAGAAATTATTCACCTCAATCGCTTGAATGCCCTTGATCATGGGATAAACCATCAACGCTAAGATGGCCAACAACGACCACCTCCATCGTAAAACCCCTTCAAACAGTCGACTCAAAAACGATTGAGGAATAATCTCAGCGGTTTTGGCGTGCAAGCGAACTGGCAATAAATAAATGGCCGCCGCCAAAAATGAAAAGGTGATAAAATACACCAAAACGATTCCAATCGCGGCAAAAATTCCGAAAAAAGCAATCGGTTTCACCGTTACGGTAATGAGTGTAAAGAAACCAATGGCCGAAGTGATGGCCGTTAAAAAAGTAGCCACGCCCACTTCTTGAAACGCCGATTTCATCGCGTCATAGTTGGAACGTCCGTGCTTGATTTCGGTGTAAAAATGATTGAGCAGATGCACGCTATCGGAAACACCCACCACAAATAGCACGGTTGGAAGAATGATGGAAACAAGGTCTATACCTCCGTGGGTGGCCAACATCAGCGCCAATGTAAACAAAAGTCCTAAAGCCACCACAACAGCTGGAAGAATAACCCCCCAAATATTTCGGAAGGTAAACCAAAGGAAAACGCAAAGTGAAACAATGGTGATAAGCGAAAGAACCACAAACTCCTTCTCCATTTTCGAAACAATGTACGACTGCCCTTTGATTCGTCCCGCAGTGCGAATTTGAGTAATCCCAGCTTCCTTGAACGCTTGCTCCACCCGTTGAAGAACCGCCGTAGAAGCCGTATTATTCAATCCAGGTTTTGTTTTCACCACCAACAACATGGCCTTCGCCTCCATGGAAATGAAATCCTTTATCGGATGTTGGGTCGTTGCCAAAACAACGCTATCGGCCCCAAATTTCTCGGGTTGGTTGGGGTGAAAAAACGGAATGGGCCGAGGAACCGGGAAAGCCTTTGCAAACTTGGTAATTCTTAAAGGAGAAACAACGGCAGTAACGGTAGAATCGGATTCTATTTTTTGGGTAGCCGCTGAAATTCCGCCCAAAAAATCAGCATCAAACAAATGGGAAGGCGCTTGGGCGGAAACCAAAATCAGATCGTGTTCCGACTCGAATTGATTGAGGTGTTTTTTGTACTGACGAATGACCTCGTTGTCCTCAGGAAAGAAGTTCTCCAATTCGTAATTAAACTTCAAATGGGTGAACAAGTAAAAAAGAGATCCCACCGCGAGAAAAACATAAAGAATAAGAATACGTTTGGCGGTGGATTTTGAACGGGATTCGGATGGAAAAAACCTCATAATGTAGAAACCAAAATTAGTTACCAAGGTTCATGACAACCAAGAAAAATACAAAAAAACCCCGCCAAGGCGGGGTTAACACAAAACAACAACTAATCAATATTACTGATGATTAACTTCTAGCGATTCCAAATACTTCTTTTCGGGTTTGGAAACGTATTTCTTACCGAACCATCCGTACAAACGGGCTTTACCTGTTTCATTCAAATAGTACATGCATGGAACGAGAATGAGAGTCAGAAAGGTTGCAAACGACAATCCGAAAATCATGGTCCAGCTCAAGGGGCCCCAGAATGCAACGCTATCACCACCGAAAAAGATGTGGGGATTTCCTGTTTCCAACAGCGACAAAAAGTCGATATTAAACCCGATCGCTAAGGGTACCAAGCCAAGCATGGTAGCTGTAGCCGTAAGCAATACAGGAGTCATCCTGGTTTTACCGGCTTCGATAATAGCTTCCTTCAATGGCATGCCTTGTTCCATCAATAAGTCGGTAAATTCCACCAAAAGAATTCCGTTACGAACCACAATACCAGCCAAGGCAACAATTCCGATTCCGGTCATGACAATGGAGATGTTCATTCCAAAAATGGAGAATCCTAACAATACCCCAATCAAGGAGAAGAGAATTTCAGAAAGAATTAAAATAGGCTTCGAAATGGAGTTGAACTGAGTCACCAAAATCAGAAGAATCAATCCCAATGAAATCAACATGGCATTGCCCAAGAACCCAGCCGTTTCGGCTTGTTGTTCTTGTTCACCACCCATGGTAATGCTCACTGACTCCGGCTTTTTATAATTTTCAACCGCTGCAGTTACTTGCGCAACAACTTCGTTGGGATTGTAATCGCTCAATACGTTTGAAGAAAGGGTAACAATACGCTTCTGAGCTTTCCGCTTAATGCCTCCGAAAGCGTTGGCGTATTGAACATCAGCAAGAGCAGAAAGAGGCACCTGTCGAATCATTCCTCCCATATTCATGTCACGGTAAGAAATTTTCAAGTTCACCAACTGATTGATGTTTTCCCGCTGCGACTTCATGTATCGCAAATTGATGGGATACTCATCGTTGTTGTCTTTAAACTTAGAAACTTCTTTTCCAAAGATGGCATTTCGAAGTTCCATTCCGATTTGAGCCGTGCTGATGCCTTCGCGATTTGCACGCTCTCGGTTGATGGCAATGTCGATTTCAGGTTTTTTATCTTGCAAATCGCTCTTCAGCTCTTCCACACCTTTGATCCCAAGTGAATCCAAGTAGCGCTTCAACCCTTTCGACGTTGTAATGAGCTCGTTGAAATCGTCGCCCATGATCTCGATGGATACCGGCTTTCCGGTTGGAGGTCCGTTCGATTCTTTTGAAACAGTAATTTCGGCTCCAGGAACAACACCCTTCATACTCTCTCGAACTTTATCCAACACTTCTTGGGTGCTTTTTCCATCCCGGTGAGCAAACTCAACAAACGCGATGGAGATTTTTGACTTGTTCGATGCCGTTGAACGATCGCCTTCTTGAGGGTCGGTCGCACCCACAGCAACGTTGGAAATCACCGATTCAACTAAGGGGTTTTTCTTTCCGTTCTGCATACCAAGAACATTGTACACTTTTCCTTCCAAAATTTTGGTAACGGAATCGGTATAACGTTGGTCGGTTCCAACCGGAAGTTTGATGTAAACGTAGGTGAAATTAGGCTCCGCATTCGGGAAGAAATCGACCTTAGGTTTGACAATTCCAACCAAAATGAAGGAGAAAACCAATAATCCTAAAGTGGCTCCCAACAATCCTAACGGACGTTTTCCAATCAAAGCCCAAGTAATCAACTGCTTATATTTCTCTTGAACTTTTGGCCAAGCCTTATTTTGGAATTTTTCAATGGTATGTTTCAATGCGTATTTATGCAAGAAGTACAATCCCATGAACACCAACATCAGGTTACCGAAAGCCAAACTTCCAGAAATATATCCGAGAATTGCAATAACACCCAAAACGATGGCCGTTTTTCGACTGTTTTTCTTACTTTTCTTCTTGAATTCTTCGGTCGTTTCGTCTTCGTGTGGTTTCATAAAATCAACCGCGAAAACGGGATTGATGATATAGGCCACAACGAGAGAAGCGAAAAGGGTAACGATGAGGGTAACCGGCAGGAAGAACATGAATTTACCGATGATTCCACCCCAGAAAGCGAGGGGAACAAACGGAGCGATGGTGGTTAAGGTTCCGGCCAAAACGGGCACGAATACTTCACCAGCAGCGAGTTTGGCCGCCTTAACGATGGGCATTTTTCCATTATCAAATATTCGGTGGGTGTTTTCCACCACCACAATCGCATCATCCACCACAATTCCCAAAGCGAGAAGGAAGGAGAACAACACAATCATGTTCAGGCTGAAGCCCATGCTCGGGAAAAACATAAACGCCAAAAAGCAAGAAAGCGGAACCGATAAACCAACGAAAATGGCATTGGTAGCTCCCATGAAAAACATCAAAATAATGGTTACTAAAATGAAACCAATCACAATCGTGTTGATCAAATCTTTCAATGTAACACGGGTTTCGGTTGATTGGTCGCCGGTTAATACCACTTCCAATTCTCTGGGATAGGTTGAAACCTTCAATTCGTCCATGATTCCACGAACTTTATCGCTGGCATCAATCAAGTTTTCACCGCTTCGTTTGATGATGTTTAAGGTGATCACATTCTTCCCGTTCAAACGAGCATAACTTTCTTGTTCCTTAAAACTATCTTTTACATCGGCAACGTCTTTCAAGTAAACCGTTGCCCCGCTCATGGAGCGAAGCGCTAGGTTTTTGATTTGATCTACGGAAGTGAATTCTCCGGAAATGGAAACCGAACGTTTCATTCCATCCATATCCAAATTACCACCGGAAATTCGCATGTTTTCGTAAGCAACGGCCATTTCCACATCGCGCATGGTCAAATTCGCCGCTTCCATTTTGTACATGTCTACATTGATTTGAATTTCGCGATCCAAGGCACCAACCACATCTACGCGGGTAATTTCCTTCAATCCTTCAATTTTATCCTTGGCAACATCCGCGTACTTTTTCAACTTATTCAAATCAAAATCGCCGGAAATATTCACATACAAAATGGGCATTTCAGAAAAATCAACCTCCATCACCGATGGTTCCTTGGGAAGATCAGATGGCAATTCAGAACGAGCTTTATCCACCGCATCTTTCACCTTCCTCTTGGCTTCTGCCACATCAACATCGGTATTGAATTCCACCATCACCATGGAAAAATCTTGAACCGAATTCGATGTAAGTTTCTTTACTCCAGAGATCGATTTGATTTGTTTTTCCAATGGTTTTGAAACCAAGTTTTCAATGTCGCTGGGGGCAGCACCTGGATAAATGGTGGTCACATAAATGGTTGGAATCACCACATCTGGAAATTTCTCTTTGGGAAGCTTGATGTAGCTGAAAATCCCCGCCAATGTAATGATAGCCGTGATTACATAAATGGCCGTTTTGTTATCTATCGACCAACTACTGGGCTTAAATTCTTTTTGAGTATCTTTCATCGCTATATTTCTTAATAAGCAATTTGATCACCGTCGTTCAATTCTTGGAATCCAGTTGTGATCAATTGATCGCCTTCTTGCAAACCCGATTTTACTTCGGTCATTCCATTGTAGGTTGCTCCAACGCTAACCATTTTCTTTCTGGCAATCATTTTTCCATTTTCCTTCATTGCAACCAAAACAAAAGAACCTTCCTCGCTGGATTGAACGGTGTTAACTGGAACAACTACGGCATTTGAATTGGAGTAATCGGTAATTTTTAATACCGCAATCATGTTGGGCTTCAAACCTGAAATATTGGTCACCGAAGCTTCTACTTTGATGGAGCGGGTCATAGGATCTACAACACCGGCAACATAATTAACGGTAGAATTGGTCGAAGTTTTCAAATCAGGGAATTCAACGCGCACGGAATTTCCGGCTTTTACTTTGGCCAAATACGTTTCCGCGAGGTTAGCAGTAACTTTCAAACCAGAGAAATTCACCAAACGAATGGCGGGAAAGCCTGGAGCTGCCACTTGTCCAACTTTGATGAATACATCGTCCACAACCCCATTGAATGGAGCACGAATGCGGTACATGTCCAACTGCTCGTTCAAGGTGGTTAACTTTTTCTCCAGCGCTTCTTTGTTGTTTTTAGCGCTTAGAAATTGCACTTCAGAGCCGATTTTCTGATCCCACAACGATTTTTGTTTTTCGTACAAATCGGTTGCAAAACGCATCTGTTGTTTCAATTCTTCAACACCTGCCGACATCGCCGAGTTGTCGATTTCTGCCAAAACTTGACCTTCACGTACGTTACTTCCTGGAGTTACGTAAACACGAGTAACCATGCCTGGAACCTTTGCGGAAAGGTTAGCATTTTTATCGGCATCAACCTTACCCATCACGTCGATGTAATTGGTAAAGGCTGTTTTTTTAATTTCTGTAACCGAAATCAAGGTTGATTTTCCGGCAGCTTTTACCCCGGTGTCCAACTTAGCCAATTCCAACTCCAACTTTTTAATGTCTTCGTTCAGGGTTGACACTTCTTTTTTCTTAGCGGCCAACTCGGCTTTTACTTCTTCTAAGCGAGAACCGCCGCCACATGATGCCAATACCACGACTGCAGAAAGGGCGAAAATGAGTTTTTTCATATTTTTTGTTCGTTTATTTTCCTAAGGCTTTTTTCAATTCAAGTTGTGATACCAACACTTCATACACGGCATTCAAATAGTTTCCGTTGGCGTTGGTTAATTCGGTTTCTGCTTGGGTGTATTCAAACGATGATCCAACGCCAGCCTGAAACTTCTTCAAGGTGGTTTGATAAATGTTCTGCGCCAAATCCTTGCTAGCTTGTTGTTGTTTCAACATGGATTTGGAAGAAGTGTATTTTACCTGAGATTGAGCTGCATCCAAATTGGCGGCATTTTCAAAATTCAATCGATCGTTTTCGGCCTTTTCGCGATTCAAACGGGCCTGAGCTCGTTGGGCCTCTTTTTTCAATCCATCGAAGATGGGAACTTGCAAGCCCAAGGCCCAATAGTTGGAAGGGATGAATCGGTTATTGGGCGGAAGATTTCCTTCAAAAAAGTTAAATTCAGAGCGGTAACTGGCGTACTGCTGATTCATCACAAAAGCTAGGGAAGGCAAATAGGCCATTTTGTAACGCTTTTCATCCAACTTCAACAAATCGATTTGCTTTCCCAACAATTTATACTCTACGCGATTGTTGATCGACAGCGTTTCTTTGGAATAATCTTGATTCATTTCGGCCATCAATTTTTCCAATTGATCCGATAGTACAATGGGTTCTTGAATGGGCATACCCATTTGAAACTTCAATAACTTTTCGGTGATTTCGGCTTGCATTTTCAATTTAGCCAATTGAATCTCTAAATTGTTTTTGGTTAGGGTTAAACGATCAACGTCCAACTTTTCAATCAATCCTTGTTGATTGATGGCCGTGGTTTGCTCCAAGGTTTTGCGAATGGAGGTAAGATTTACTTCCAACATTTTCACATTTTCCTTCATCAACAAGGCCAACAAATAGGCTTTGGAAACATTGTTTTCGATCTCGATGGTGGAACGATTTTCCAAAATCTCGTACAAACTAACCACGTCGCGAGAAGCTTGCAATCCCACCAAATACGAACCGTCGAACAGCAATTGGGTTAACTGAATGTTGCTGATTGCCGTGTATTTCTGGGCAAACGCCAATTCAATAAACTCATCACCCCTCGGAGCTCCGGGCGGCAAAAAATTATTGGTAAAATTGGGAATAATTTGCACTGGAATACGCATATTCTGCATAAAATTTCCAGAAGCATTCACCTGAGGCAAACCAATCGCCTTGATTTCGTTGACCTTTTCTTTCGACAATTGCACGTCTTTTTTAGCATTGTCAATGGTGGGGCTATGCGCCATGGCATAGCGAACGGCCTCCTGAAGAGTAAAACTCTTTTCTTCGGCGAAGATGAATATCCCGCTAAAGCAAAGAACCACCGTGGTAACAAACAATCGTTTCATGATCATTATTGATATTTTTGAGCTGTTTTTTTCAAGTATTCAAATCCTTTTTCTGAAGCGATTCCATGCAAATGATAGTGAATCATTTCGCGATGGATTTCGGATAAGGTTAATGGCTGATTGGGATATCGTTTACCTCCCAAAAGTTCATCGGCCAAACTGGTGTAAAAACTAGCGACCAAAGGAACATTGATGGTATCACGATAGTAACCGGCTTTGATGCCACGTTCCAAATTTTGACGAATAAGTTCGAAAACGAAGGTGGACTTATGTGCTTCTAACAAATTCCAGGCATCCTGATGGTACTTCTGTAAATCGTGAAGCAGTGCAGGATGCATCGATTGCATTTGAGGTGCCATGCATTCCGTAAACTGAATGAACTGGGCCATGGGATTCTCTGATTCTAAATTAAAAACCTCAGTTGCCGATCTTTCCATAAAATCAATATGCGCCTTCAACACCGCCAATACCAAGGCATTTTTATCCTCGAAATGCGCATACAAGGTTTTTTTGCTGATTCCCAATTCCCGGCACAAATCATCCATCGTTACCGAACGAACCCCCAAACGGATGAAAGTTTCACCCGCTTTTTTCAATATAGATAGATACGTCTCGTTCACGGCGCAAAAGTACACACAAAAAACGACGGAAACTATCCAACTTTAAAAAGTTTCCCCAGTTTAACAGTTTTTTAAAACTGAATTTCCCAAATCACCGGAAAATGATCGCTCAAGTAACGATTTGCCAACATAGGACGCAAAATTCGTGCTTTC
>JACCEA011479455.1_pt1 | contig 14298 bp, 9 predicted proteins | sample 7449851 | NCBI WGS metagenome assembly JACCEA01 (sample SAMN15323453, study PRJNA562643) | freshwater metagenome | isolation source: river surface water | place: USA:Blue River Watershed | collected 2017-08-18 | reverse complement strand
TCGACTATGCTTGATTCAATGGTATGTATGAAACTGGCTAATTCAAAAATTGAAAATCGGCTGAATACCCTACTACTAAAGTCCAAAGTATGCGTGGTTTACTGTATAGTAGGTAGTATATTGCTGAAAATTTTGCTGCGCCGGCCGCGCTCGGGCTCTCAGCAGATCTTGGAACTCTGTGCTGCTGCTGCTGCTGGCGTGGAGTGGGAACTATATATAGAGTCTGCTGCCTGCTGCCGCCTGCTGTGCTGTGCTTCATTGGGCGCGGTCGTCCCGTGATTTCTTTTGCTCGCCATGCTAATATAGTACAAGCTTGTACACTGTAAGTAAGAAGGCGTTTGCTCTGCCAAAACAAATTTAAGAATGTCCAATTTTGCATCCAACTGTAATGAGGGATGTGTGTTTATTTTGGACAATGGAGCGGGACATATTAAAGCTGGATTCCTTCATCAAGATAATCCATCACATATCCCAAATACAACCGCAAAGGTTAACAAATCCATGCAGTATCTTGTCAGCGATCAAATTGATTCGTTTAACAATGGTTCCATGTTACATTACACGCGTCCATTTGATCGTGGGTACTTAAATAATTGGCAGTGTGAAATAGAGATTTGGACCCGACTGTTTAGTGAAAATTATAAATTACGACCACAAGAGACAAGTTTAATATTGACAGAACCTCCCCTCAATCCCTCCACATTGCAGAATGACGCCAATGAAGTTGTCTTCGAGTATTTTGGTTTTCCCGAATATTTGCGGAGGCCATCTATATGGTTCAGTGCATATGGTTGTGTAAACAATCCTGAGTGGATACAACCACAGAAATTCGTCAGCTCCTCTCATTCTTGTACAGTTGTAGACAGTGGGTTTTCTTTCACACATGTTGCACCTTTTATAAATTTAAAATGTCAGAAAGATGCAGTAAGGATTTATATTTTTTATTGGAGAAAGTTCTTCAAGTTTCAAATTTCAGATACGCAGGATAAATATTGGTGGAAAACTCTTAACAAATTACTTGAAAGAGTTAGTAAGTTATAGACAATGGAATATGATGGATGAATTTGCACTCATTAATCAGGTATTAAGATATGCTTGTCTTTTAAGATATGAATTTTAAGTTAGTTTGGTTTTGCTTAAGGTGAAGGAGACATTGTGTTATGTCTCTGATGATCCAATACAGGAAATGCAAATGGTCAAAGGCCTTACGCGTGGTGGTAAGGCCAATTCAATGAAAGACCCCATGGGCGGAAAGTTGAGAAAAGGATTTGTTCTTCCTGATTTTCATTCTATTATAAAGGGTTATGTCAAACCAGATGATGAAGTGGTTGATCCTACGGAGCAGGTAAATACCCATACTTATGAACTGTAGAACATCGCTTTATTTAATTAATTCCACCAATAAAAGATTTTGGCAATGGAAACAGAACGTTTCAGTGTACCAGAGCTTTTATTTTATCCTAACGATGTTGGACTCAATCAAGCTGGTCTGCCGGAAGCGACGTGGCAAAGCTTTAAGTGTTTAAAAGAAGTGAGATTTCCGTGATTTCCGTCCTGTTCCACATCTTGATTGTTTATTACGCTTCGTGCCATAGATCTATGTTGGTGATGCGGCAAGCAAAATAATTCTTACTGGTGGAACAACCAAGTTTCATAATTTTCATAAAAGATTTGAAAAAAGCATTCGTGAATTCGTTCCTGATATTTACAATACGGGGGTGAGTGGTAGTGTGTCTTTTCTTTGGGAGCATTAATTTGAGTTGTTGGCAGGTGTACCATCCCTCAGATGCAGAAGACTATGCTTGGAAAAGTGCAAAGCAATTTATACTCGAATTGAGGAATCATGATCCCAAAATGGAAACAGATTTTGTTACAAAAGAGAAATATTTTGAGTATGGACACGAATATTGCAACCAAAAATTCCAAAATGCATGGTAGTTAACCAAGTGATATCAAGACTGGAAGCAACATGGCACCTGCAATCTTTCCACTTTATAATAATATCGGGTAGTAATGATAGATTCTAAAATATTTATTTACAAAAGTGCCTATGTTTACAAATATTACAAAAGAAGACGACTGAATGCCAGAAAATACATAAAACTAAAGAGATTCTACCAATACTGTATAGTGGATAAAGATATTGGTATATACACTTCTAAACTACTCCTACCAAATTTCACAAATTCAAACTCCGAGCAACTAACTTTTTCAGAATCACGGAGAAAATACGAATGAATTATTAAATTTGGAGGATGCGAGATTGTCAATGGCGGAATCTACCATTGACTTCTCTCCAAGAAGAACAGTTTTGTTGAAAATTGCCCCACCTGATGATTGACGAAGATAGAGAATCTTTCCACAAGGATAAGAAAGCTTCGATTCCTTCGATTTGTCATTATCGAGCTGCGGTCGCTCGTGGTAATACATTCCAACAAGTTGATGACACACTTCACAACGAATATCACTGTATCGGCATTTTCTATTTTCATCCCACTTTTCTTCATTCCAATTTATACTCGCAAACTCCATCTCGCGAGTCGACCATACAGAACCATGACGGATCATTGCTATTTCTTCATCACGAATCACCAACGCCCCGCATTTGGAGCAACCCAAGTTAATTCCTCCATGGTCTGAATTTGGTTCAGTATTAGGTAATTGGCGCTTCAATTGCCACACTTCAAACTCTGCAACGGTGTTGAGTGGATTCATTGATAGATCACTTTCGAAATTGAGTAGATTATATATAAGGCGTATGATGTCAAAACATGGGGATTTGCAACTGGTTTGCTATTGCATCTCTGACCATGCTGTCTTTTCCATATTTGGTACAAATATGTAGCAGTGTATGTATCAGTAAACCAGCAACACAAAAATCGAAACCAAAAAATTGTCAATCTTTGGGATTTGGGATGGTGGAAGTAAAACGGCTTGAAAAACATGAGAACTGCATTAGTTGAAAACTTGCTCATATTTGTAACAAACATGTACCTTTATAAAACATGGGTTTTCTTATCATCCAAGAATTTTCTCAGCAAAAGGCTATCAGTCAATGATGCTTCCCTGCTCACGCCTATTTTTTGATATTCATATTATTGCAATAAGAAATAGGTTCAAGGCCTAGTGCAAGAGGAAGAAGGAATCTCTTCAATGAGAACCGCAGCATAAATCAAAGTCAATTGATATTTGCAAACAGGAGCTGAGAGCAAAAAGAAACATCGCCATATTTTATCAAAAACATTCACCTACAATAATAGTAATTTTCGCTACACAATACAGGAACTTGATCTTACAAAATGGATCATCTTCTTCAATTATCAACTGTTGCTTGCCAGGCGGAAAGATTGGATGACCCATCTTCCCCTGCTTCAGCAATTTCGCCCTCATCTTCAGCATCTTCGTCATCTCGTGAGGATACCAACGACCCCATACCTACCTTGAGTGCACCGGTTATTGGTGCTACAGGGTCACGTGAATTGAAGCAAACTATCAAAAGGTTGGTAATTAGTGTTTTTTGCAAATCTGTTCATAACATTTTGTTGTATCAAATCATATTTAGTTCAGCTGAAACGATACTACCAAATGATCGGAAAATTATACGGGAGAAAATTAAAATCGCTTACAAAAAGAAAGCTTTAACCTACGACGCCCTGTTGGATCTTTGCAGCAGCTACGCTGAAGATCAAGTCCATGCACAAGCACCAACAAAGTTGGATTATTACAAGAATGGAATATCATGTTGCAAAATAATTTTCGAACTCAGCAATCAGAGTAATTCTTTGATAGAAAATGAAAAGGGCAATTGCTCCAATGGAGAAACCCCAAGTTCGGAAGAAGTTCCACGTGGACTAAAGCGGGCCAAAACTCAGCATTAGATATCTCTCTATTGTTTATTGTATATAATGTGAATTGTGTAATTTATTAGGTCCTTGGACTGAAGCATAATGAAGTGTAGTAAATCAAATGAAGAATTTTATCTTAAGCATCAACAAAACTACCACAAAGAGGCATCGCATCCTCATAAATGGAACAATGGACAAATATACATTATAAATAGTTAAAATTCCAATGGGAAAGAACCATTGCCGATAGTTCAATAGTAAATCCCATTTTTGATTAGCTCTGCGGCAAACTTTGTGATATCACTTCCGCTTCTCCCTGCGATTGGACCCTTCAACTCAGTGTCTTTTTGTTCCCAACCATACTGCAACCAAATAAGAATTACAAATTGAATATGAAGCATTGGGTCAGTTTACCTCCTGCATCGAAGTCAATGGAACGGTAGTTTTCAATCTAATGTCATTCTTAATTGCCGCATTTTTCTTCAAACTTTCCTTAAATTCGGAACTGGACACAAACTCACATTCTGGCTTTATTTTTCCTTCGTATTGGCGCTCAGCAACTTCGGCCTCCCTTCTCAAATATGACATGCACTTCATGAAATCATTGATGGTTATAACGTCACCACCATCATCATATCTTTGAAACCCTTCTTCAATTGGAATCAAATCATTCTTAGGAACAGGCCCGTGAAATAGTGCTCTCAAGACCAAACCAATTTTGTTTTTTTCACAATATTTGGCACCTCTACCATTGATTTTATCCCAAGCATCTTGGAAATCTTGATCGTCAAAAATCTGTAAATTTCGATGGTGAGCAGAGCTCTCTTCGAATGAATTTTGAGGACCCAATGCAGTTAATCCAAAAAAAGCCATTGTGTTGATTAGATGAGATAGAAAAACAACAAGTTGCGAATTAATGACATAATTGATTTTGTGCAAGTCATACAAGTATTATAGAAGTACAATAGAACATCAATCAAAGCAAACGGTCCGTTTCGAAACGGTTAGTACACATGTGTACCACACACTACAGTTTGATTTAATGTACTTCTATTATTGGACATCCAACGATGACACAACATCAACACATCGACTACATAGGTGTAGATGAGACTCATTTTTCCCCACCGATCGACAATAGTACCAGCAGCGTTCGCATTTTCTACCCTGCGCTCGTTTAACACCAATAGTAATACCATTCTGACTATTTTGTGACTTGACATTGAAATCAGGACACTCCAAAATAACGTTTTCCTCACTACTCTGAACAATTACTTCTGATACCATCAACAAGAAACGCAGATCATCAACTGTATTCGAACTAACTCCTAGTGGTAACAACTCATCATCTCCTTTCATAGCTCGAAGCAATTCTAATAACTGGTCATTGCTGCTGTGGATGTGAACACAGCATTCCATGTTCGCCCCAACAACTTTTGCTTGCCTTGCTTTTTCCACGCAATAGTTGACCTCATTCCTTAATGCTCGAATAGTGTTCCAAGTTGACTGGTTATGAAGTGGGTAAAACTGCTCACCGCTAATCCAGCCCTTTTGAAATATTGACAGGTGAGTTTTCGAATAGGGTAAATGTTGCCAAACTTCTTCCGCCAAGTGAGGCAATATTGGTGCCAACATGGTCGTAAATTGCTCTAATATCGAATGAATAACTGTTTGGCATGTGCGCCTCCTCAGATCAGTCTTTTCAGATATATATAACCGATCTTTTGACGAATCCAAATAGAAAGCTGACAAATCAACCGTTGCAAAATTAACCAGCAAATGATTAACTTTGAAAAATTGAAAATGCTCGTAGGCTTGTTCCACTTCCTTTGCAACAAAAGATAAAGTACCCAACATATACTTATCTACCTCCGGTAATTTATCATATGGAACCTTGTCCTTGACTGGATCGAAATCATGAACACTGCCCAGCAAATATCTTAGTGTGTTTCTGACTTTCCTGTATGATTCAAATACTTGTTTCATAATATTAGAGCCAATGCAAACATCACCGGTGTAATCTACAAATGATACCCACATTCTGAGGGTATCTGCCCCATAAGGTGGATTTTCTTTCTGATTTGTCCCACCGGCTATTACTTCCATTGGATCAACAACATTTCCCAATGATTTCGACATCTTGTGACCTTTCTCATCAAGTACAAATCCGTGTGTAAGAACAGTACGGTAAGGAGCGATGGAATTAGCAGCAACAGCAGTTAATAGCGAACTTTGAAACCATCCTCGAGATTGATCAGATCCTTCCAAATACAAATCGGCAGGAAATTCTAATTCTTCTCCCCGCTCACGCAAAACGCCAGCCCAAGAAGTACCAGAATCAAACCAAACATCCATTGTGTCAGTGCCCTTAATAAGATCCTTCGCTTCTTTTCTCCTACCTTCTGGGAGCAAGTCAGATATATCCATTTCCCACCAAGAATCCGAACCGTGTCTCCGAAAAATATTTTCAATGTGATCTAAGGTATCAGGTGTTAACACTGGCTCCCCAGTCGACTTTTTATAAAAAACTGGAATTGGAACACCCCAAGAGCGCTGTCTAGAAATACACCAATCTCCTCGCGACTCGGTCATACCTCTGATTCGACTTCTGCCAGCGGCAGGAATCCAAGTGACTCCATCAATTGCGCGTAAAGCATCCTCTCGAAAATTAGAAACACTCGCAAACCACTGCTCCGTCGCTCTAAATATGGTGGGCTTTTTGGTGCGCCAGTCATAAGGATACTTGTGGTTGTACGGCTCTTCCTTTATTAATACCCCAACAGATCGCAACGCATTTATAACTGCTTCATTTCCTGTCCCTAACACATCTAAACCTTCAAGAGACTCTCCAGCTTCTGCTGTAAATTGACCAAGGTCATTTACAGGCGAAAATAAAGGAAGTCCATACTTCAGACCAGTTTGATAATCTTCCTGGCCATGACCAGGTGCTGTGTGAACCAATCCTGTTCCTGATTCAGTGGTTATATAGTCACCGCCGATAAGGACACTCAATTCCCTCTCATAAAGTGGATGGAGATAAGAAGTTCCTACCAACTCTCGACCGAGAATTGGAGGACTAACAAGGAAAGATTCCCTATCCACTCCGAACTTCACTGCTAGAGATGGAAATAAGTCTGAAGCAACTAACAACTTTGCTCCATTCATAATGTTTGGGTGTGATATTAAGCAGTAGTTAAGTTCTCCGTTAACTGCAACAGCCAAATTTGCGGGGATAGTCCAAGGTGTTGTGGTCCAGATTGCAATTCTGACATCATCAGACGGTCCAACTAACTTACGAAGATTTGGGGACAAAGTAGTTGACCGAAAAGCAACAAAGATAGATCTCGAAATATGATTTTCAGGATATTCTAGTTCTGCTTCAGCTAAAGCTGTTCTGGATGAAGGACTCCAATGAACAGGTTTCTTACCTCTATAAATATGTCCTTTAGCTACCATCTCGCCAAATACACGAATTTGAGCAGCTTCATACTCTGACTGCAAAGTCAGATACGGGTTATCCCAGTCCCCCCATATACCGTATCGCTTGAAAGACTTGCGCTGAGATTCCATAGTTTTCTTTGCAAATTCGGCGGCACGCTTGCGCAACTCTACAGGAGTTAATGTACTGCGCTCTTTGGAAGATATGCTTTGAAGTACTTTCATTTCAATAGGTAAACCGTGACAATCCCAACCTGGAACAAATCTTACTTTCCGGCCCTTTAATATTTGATATCTATTGATGAAATCTTTTAAAATCTTATTCATTGCATGACCAATATGTAGATCTCCATTTGCATATGGAGGGCCATCGTGAAGTATATATTTTTCACCTGGGTTCAATTCACTGAGTTTTTCATAAATTTTATTCTCTTCCCACCACTTTTGAATACTTGGCTCACGTTGCAAAGCATTAGCTCTTTGATCAAATGAAGTCTCCGGCAATCGAACAGTCTTGGAGTATTTTCCTGATTCTCTATCCTGCTGTTTGTTTGTCAACTTGTGTGGTGTATTTGATGATGTTGAAAAATCAGTCACCAATCGGAAATGGCGATGATTGATATGTTTGGGCGGAAATACATGTACTCTTCGATGCATCCAACTATTGCATAATTGCATTCTGAGGAGCATGATTGCACTTATCACTATAAACACGTTGGTGATTGAAAACCTTCCTTGAATCGCCATAAGATCTATCCACTCCAAAAAAAGAACGCCGTATTTGCTGCTGCCCTGTGCTCCTGGTGCTTGCGCGGCGTTGGGGTTCTGGAGTAGTCTGATTGAGTGCTGTTGGTGGGTCGTCATCTGGCATCCCACATTGCTGCGTTTGTCCGTCTGTCCTATTGTTATTTTTGTTTTATAGCATGTTGCACTTTTCGGCGTGCTGCCTTGCTTTTTGCATTACAAGTATTTGGTATTTGGTATTATATTTGGATTTGGCACTGTGAAATTGCTTGGTCGTCTTTTAGAGTGGATCCAGTACATTCACTCGAATTGGAGGATGGATTCCGAATATTCAATTTCCCAACCAACGTTCACGTCGACAAAACCACCAATCCAACCAAAGGCGAGTCGAACGTTGGGTTCAGAACGGCAAAAGCAACTAAAAGACAGATTAAAGTTGTCATGGTCCAGTGGAAATAGATCAATTCAATTTGCTGATCGTGGTGGTTCCAACCATCCTCGTGTTGCAGAAGATGGCGAGTACTACAATATAATTGATGGAGTCTCTAGTGGTAACCAAGTAGTGCATCAATCGATTAATATGGTAAAAGGGTTTGGTGAAAAACATTTCACTGATAGTGTGACTTTGGATGGTGATCATCTCGTGTCAGGGGGTCTAATTGATACCTCTAGTGTTTGGACTGATGCTTCTCCTCGCCAAGCTTATTATGATCAATCTGTGATTTCCCGAAAAATTGCAGGAGACCGTATTGCTCCACCCGAATTGACTGTTTCGTTTTATTCGGTAAAGCAACAACAAGAAAATCAAGCAAAACGACTCATTGGAGCGGAAAATATGATTAAGAGTTCTTCTAAATCTCAAGGGTATAAATCTAAATTGCATTCCCATCTCAATCTGTCACAAACTTTGCAAGAAGAAGGGATGGAATCAGTAGTTCATAGTCTGGTGTATGGGGATGCCGGATTTTGCTATTTGCAACAAGAGGAAGCTGATTTTTACCAGTTTGGGATCAAGGACGATTTCCCTCAATCAATCCTCACAAATGAGTTTACTACCATGAGTGCGCATGGAATTGTTCGTGCAAATGGCGAAGACAGCGAGCTCGTTGATTTTCAAACTTTGGCGAGAGAAAAAATTATTTATGCACAATTACAGAAAATTAAACTGTTTCGGACTTACCTTGTTTGGAAAATGTTTTACGTTTGGAAATGCACCATTCGGAAGCGGAGATTCACTACGCGGGTAAGCTAATCTTCAATGTTCTGCACATAGTCATTTGTAATAAATTTTGGTTGAATAGTCTCATGAATTAAAGAAAAGGCTGATGTTGGGAGATGAGTTCTGTAGAACTTTATTGATGAAGTGTCGTGTTCAATTCGAAAAGCTCCGCGATATTCCAGTCATAGCTGTGGATTTATCCCGGATTCAGCCGTTTGAAGATTTTTTGGTTCTACAGAGGGCAAAGAATGCCGAATTGAAACAAAAGCTCAACATTTTTTTGCAAGAAATCGTAGAAATATTATGTTCGAAGTGCGAGGACTATGTTCTGGAAGCAGCGGAATCTGCCCCTGTATCAGTTTCCAACCAAGTATATAATAGTATGAAACTGCTAAATTCTCATGATCATGGCGCAATTCTTAAAGTTGCGAAAGAGGCCAGGGAAATCGTGAGAGAAGGAACTAAATTCGATCCAACAAACCAAATAGCCGCCAGTTTAACCAAATCGGTTGAATTAACGAGGAGCGTTATTAATACAAATCCACTGCACGACTTTGGATTGAAAGACAATCAACATTCTTTCACAACTCCTCCAGGAATAACAAATGCCGCTTCGATTATAGCCACATCTACAACCAATCAAACTGTCAGTATTCCATACACCATTCGTGCTGCGATGCGGTTAAAATGCCGAAAGCTTGTTGCGCTCTTTCGATTAACTGATTTCATGATAAGAGATGCTTACTACGATTTAATTAATCTTGTTTTCACTGATCTACTTTCTCTCATCGTAAGAGTTAAAGATCAATTCCGTGCTCCAATGAGCTTTGGATTGGATGCTGGCTTTCAAGTGAATGAAGATAAAGTCCAAACTGTTTCTGAAGATGGTGACGCTTTTGAACGAGAACGCCATATGCGCCGTATTGGAAATAAAGGCCAAAAGAAACAAATAAATAATTTAAGCTCTCAGAAAATAAATCATGGGTTATTCTTGGTGAAAATGGTTTTGCTTTCTCATATTCCGAAATGGCAGACTATTGAAGAATATCAGCAGCAGTTTCAATCGCTCAAAGTAGTGGTGGATAATCAAGAACCCGAGTTTTCTGATAGTGATACGGAAGAGGATGACTTATTAAAGCCTAGTGATGTTTCTTCCACATCAAATCTTCCGCTATCTAGGTTCAGTTGGAAGAAAACTTTGGGTGGCAAGTACTTTGTGGTACAGCCTGAAGATTTTGTAGCATCGGCTACTTTATCCAGTAGTTACTTTGATTCCACTTTTATCAGCGCTAAACGAATTCCCAAGTCCCAGTCGAAGGCAGAGGATTTAATCATTATATCTAATCAAACTATGATCTCTTTTAACCCAGGAAGAATTTATTGTTTGGAACAATTTGAACAGGTTTTGAAAGAAACTGCTTTGATTTGTAGTTTTGTTGAAGGGCTGTTCTTCGAACCAAGGTGCCAAAATATATTTACTCCTGTGAAAGGAGAGTTATCTCTCTCTTTTAATAATATGTTGGAAGATCGTATCTTTTTGGACAATGACCAAAATCAAATTCCGTGTTTGCTGCGAAATATTTTGACCCTTATGAATGATGAGTTCCAGTTTGTGCAGCAAGAAGTCACAAAACTGAATTCATTGCGACTTAATTATCATGATCAGTTAATTATTCATGGCAATGGTCTACGCCGAAGATTACAGGATCACAGTGCAGAGCAAATCACTAATGAACTGACTTTGTGGGACAATCAATTGCTTTTGGCTGAGAGATTAATACATACCATTGACTATGGAATACTGCGCATTGATCTAGTACCGTTTCGGAATGTTCTTATATCTGCCGTGAAAGCGAACCACGAGTTATATAGCAAGTTGATACCAGAGCTCTATGTGAAGCACGGTGACGCTTTCTTTCATGAAATTTCTAGTTGTATTGACCGTATTAGTGCCAAATTTTCAACGTTGGAAGAATTCATCAAGGTTGTAGAAGCATACCATCATGCTCTGAGCATAATGAACCAAGTCGATGTGCGATTCACCTATATTATGCATCTTCGAGATGTAATTGAGTCTCGCGGGGTGAAAATCTCTGATGCCATCTTGCGGCAAAATTTAACGCTGACTTCAACTTACAATAAATTTCAATTAGTGGTTAATGAATTTGAGGAAATTTTGGAAGCGCAGATCAAAGTTTATAGAGCAGAAATGGTGAATCGATTAAAGGTCATTTTGATTCCTTTCAATGAATTGAAAGAGTTTTTAGCGACCACTAATGATCAAATGCTACAAGATGATTTTGAACCAAATATTGAACAATTGTTGAAGCAACTAGATCAATATCGCAAGGACATTGAGCTGGTTTCAACTAAGCTACGTACTCTGGACTACTACCAAACTATGCTAAACATCGTAATATTTGAAAAAGGCTTGGAATTAGATGTTTTGGATAGTCTACACGCAAATTTACTTTTATGGCGAAGTTGGAAAACGGTTCTGGACTTGACGAATGAATTTATGCAGAAGAATTTTTTGGATGCAAATTGTGAGAAAACTCAAAAGTCGATAGCAACAGTGAAAAATGATTTGACGAAACATTCATTTTTTGTACAATTGCAAGAGGAAATATCGGTAGGAACTAATGGAGGTAAAACATCAACTGCTAAAACTCCACCAAAGGGTGGAAAGACTGACAGTCCATCCAAACATTCTAGTCCATCGAAAACTTTGAATCCAGTGAACTCAAACCATCGGGACGCTGGAAGTGCGAAAGGAATTCACAATGCGTATCTGAAGATTTTACAAATGTCGACAAAACTTCTATCTTATATTCCTATCATTCAATGTTTGCAATCCAAAACATTGAAAGTTTCTCACATGAGGAAAATTCACAAGATATTAAGCAAAAATATTTTTGGATTGTTTGACGATCCAGTGGAAATAAATAATATTACTGATGAACAATCCTCTGTTGATGATGGTCACATTGTCTCAGTTCTACAGGAAGATAATAATGCCGGAAATCCTAGAAATATTGCTTCGATTCCGTTGGCAGAAGTTGATAGTAGTGATATTACGGTTGGAGAGCTAGTAGATAGTGTTCGTATTTTGGATTACGCTGGTGAATTAGAAAAGATATATGAAGAATCTCGTATGCAATATAATCTTGAAAGTAAGTATACTGAACTCGTCAAACTTTGTGAAAGTGTCGAGTTTATTTTTGATCAAGATCACGAAAATAAATCTTTCGTATATATTGCAAACTTCCATACTATTATTGAGAGTTTTGAAGATGTCATGATTGACTTGCGTGCAATTCGCGGATCGAAATTCTCAGATATGTTTCAGTTGAGAATTAATCAAACAATTGAGAATTTTAGCGACTGTTTGGAAATTATCCACTCCTTTGCATTCTTTCAAAAACAGTATTTCAAGCAACGTTTGCTATTTGGTTCTGCTCGTGTGGCAAGATCTTTATCATCTTGCGTCAAACCATTCAAAGGTTTGGATGAAATTTGGCGATATCTCATCAAGGCAACCAAATCGGCGGTCAAAGTATTGGCATGGTATGGGAATGTTGAGCAACGTGTCTATACCGTCGAAAAATTTCAAGTAGCAATGGAATACATACAAATAATTCAAAAAACTTATGATGATGTCGTGATTGACCATTGCGAAAAATATCCTCGCCTCTATTGCCTCGACCATTCAATGCTTCAAGATTTATTGCTATTGCCAGACATCAAGCAACTTTATTTGGTTGCATCACAATATATGTTTGGCTTCATTGTAAATGATTTAGATATTGATAGCACTGTTACTGTTGGGGGGAATAACGGAATCCCTAATGTTGGAACTGCTGCCACGAATAATGCTTTCAGTTCTAAAGTGGTTTTCGGTGAAGGGACAGCTTTTTCAGGGTTAGTTTGTTTGGAAGAGCATCTCACTTTTGCCAAACCATGCATGGGTCGTAGTAACATTATTGAGTGGTTCAAAAATATGGAAGTTGCTGTTCAAGATCGTTTGGAGAAAGATGTCAAAGAGCTCATTGTTGACCACTTTTCACATCCACTCATTGAAAACTTTCCCGAGATTTTTAAATATTGTGAACAATCACTTATATTGTCGTATCAAGTCAAATTTTGGGATCGACTACGTCTCATTTTCAATGGCGGTCGTAATTCCCATCAAACTGATTCAATCTCTGTCACTTCCATTCATAAACATGAAGGAACGAACAGTATGTCCCAGCTGAAATCATTTCATGCTGAATTAAATGATCAAATTAACATGATAACAAGTTTGTTGGCTGATTCGGTTACACCTCATAATACCAAAATTGTATCGAATATGTTAATGTTAATGTTATATTGTCGAGATTTATTAAAAGCTATTGTGGACGCTGGACCCGCGACGGGGGGTGGTGAAAGTGAAGATCCAGTTACTGCCTCAGGAACCTATTTTAACCCGTTTCAAACTAGTTTTCTTTTCTTTTCAATTGAGAAAGGGTATGATAAGCTATCTCATCAAGTGTTCGTTAAGCAAGGAGGAATAGTTGATCGATATGGAATGAAGTATCAGGGTTTCACCAATCGGTTAGCTATTGTCCCTACCGTAGAAAAATGTTTCTTTGCAATAAATCAATCGTTTAGGCAGTTTTCATTCCCCGTTTTGTCGAATGATAGTCCCAACGTTGTTTTAAATCATTCGATCATGCAACAACTTCATTATGAACTTGGGAATGAATGCCTGGTCTGTACATATCTGCACGGAAAACACAGTTTTGAAAACAATTTTATTCGACTGGTACAAGCTAGCATCAGAACAGGAATGGTAATGTTGGTGGATTTGTCGAAGGGTATGGTGGATGATAAGATGACTGCTTTTATTACAAATGCACTGTCTGTAATTACTCAAGATATCAAAACTTCAAAATCAGCATTACATGTATCTTCTACGCATTCTCATTACCAACCGGTTCAGCATTCGGCATATGGTGGTGAGTCTCCTCGACTAGGTCATCATAATGAAGCTCAGAGCACTCAAAATGT
>JACCEA011506367.1_pt1 | contig 14303 bp, 6 predicted proteins | sample 7449851 | NCBI WGS metagenome assembly JACCEA01 (sample SAMN15323453, study PRJNA562643) | freshwater metagenome | isolation source: river surface water | place: USA:Blue River Watershed | collected 2017-08-18 | reverse complement strand
GCTCAGCAATAAAAACCAAATTATCTGATGGATGTGGATAAGCAACCTTAAACTCCTCAATGGCCTTACGAATGGCAGCTGCCAAATCTTGAAATGTAGGCATTCCAGGACCTCCATAACCACCTTTATCGCCAGGAAATCCGCCACCAAGATCGACGATGTGCATTGGAGGCATTCCGAGTCTCTCCCATTCAGAGAAGACAAAACTGGCATGCTTGATAGCGGTGGAGTAAGCAGCAGGATCACCACAACCAGAACCGACGTGAAATGAAACACCAGCAACATTAAGACCAAGAGATTTGGCAACTTCCAAAAGTTTGGTGGACTCTTCAACAGGGCAACCAAATTTCTTGGAAAAGCGGCAAATTGAGGCCCTGTCGTCAGTGGTTAATCTTAGCAACAACTGAAGATTTTCATGACCCTCAAGACTTGCAATTTTATACAACTCGTCCTCTCCGTCAAAAACGGTCATGCGAACACCATTTTGAATAGCATAATCGAGCATGTGAGGCATCTTTGCGGGGTTGGCGTAGACAATAGAGGAAGCAGCAATACCTCTCTTCGAAAAAGAGAGTTTATCACCCAGCCCATTGAGTACCATTTCAATCTCACCCATGGTAGCACAATCGAAACTGCAACCAAGGGAAGCCAAAAGACGCAAAACCACAGGGTCGGGGTTGCACTTCACAGCGTAGAAAGGTTGTACCATGGGCAACTCCGTGCGCCACTGAACCAATTGTGCAACAACAGTAGCAAGATTGGTAACAAGGAAAGAACCTGTCTCATAACCTTGGTCAATACGAGAAGCAACGAACTTGCGAACTGACGCAATTTCATGCAAATCGTAGATGGGAACTCCGGTCTCACGCAACAGATCAGACTCAATACCTAACGCAGTCATCAGTTTTTCTCCAAGAGCAGGAGTAGCAGCATTCTCTAAAATAAGAGAAGGAGATGGGGATGACAGTCCCGACACATCAGTGCGACCTGATGCACAGCTCTCACCATCAGATGCATAAGCATCACTTCCACCATCGGCAGATTTTAAATCCAAGTCGGATGAGGATTTGATCATCAAGCCATCTTGGAGAATTGGTTTTGGAAAAAGTATTGGTTCCACTTTGTGAGTGGAACCTACTTCAAAGCAGTGTCTCGGACGAACATATTCCTCTTCCATTAACAGCCGACCTAACCTAGGATGGGGCTGAAATTAACACAGTGCAAGTTTAGAAAGAAAACCTTAACGGAACGGGAGAGAGAAAAGGAACTGTGTTTTTGTTATAAGAAAAACTTCGGAAGTTATTTTCTTATTAACAAATAACGTTTGTTACTTTGAGATAAATTATGATGACTGCAATTAGAATCAACTTTTCAAGGTCTCTCAGTCTCGCCCAATCTCGCCCGTTGGGCCAATGACGCCTATGAATCTCCGCCACAAGCGTTTTGCAGCTGCATTCATGATCTTTTGGGGACATGAAAAAATCTGTTACTTTTTCCGGAAACTGAGAGGAGTTCCAACACAATTTCGAATCTTCTAAATTTCTAAATTCAAATCTCCTATCCAATATTCCAAATCCAAATTGGTAAAGCGATATGGGATAAGCTACACCAATAATACTTCTAGGTCATAATAAGATTGGATATTCCCTGTATAGAAACTGAATAAGAGTTGCACAATATCTGAAATGTCAATATCTGCACATATTGACATTTTGGTTTTTAACGGAGTTTTGAAATGAAAAGTACTTGCAATTATCAAACACAAAAACACACGAATAATAATAATATATTCTATCACACATCAATAACTATATGATAATATAACAACATTTCGCTTTCAATGACCAGAAACTTCCTTACTGGTATCAATCATTTCAATCTCTTTACTTTCGTCGACCTTTTTATCCCCTTCGATATCTCTTTCAGACTTGTTTTCAGCAGAATCTACAGCGGCTACTTCTTCCGACTGACCGACATATTCATAAGTGAAATCAGTGGCGACTTCCCAGCATGCAGAATCATTGAATTCTTGCATATCAGTACTTGGATCGACAACATTCATAATGTAGCCCGTGATTAATCCAGATACTATTGCACATGTGATGACAAGTAAGATACTGACAAATTGGCGCCACGCTTGATTACCATGTTGAGTTAAGAATATATCCGCGTCATGATCACGACCACCTGATTGCTTGTAAGCAGCTAAAATAATACTGGCAATACCACCAACCAGAGAAGGCATAGCATGCAAGTTATGAACACCACAAGTATCGTGAATTTTTAAATTTGACAGCATCCATGGTTGAATGACGTGATAACCATAGCATGAAATTAACCCAGCAGCGCAGCCAACAAAAATTGAATTCACCGGATTGAGATTGAAGTTAGCAATGCAACCAATTGCAACACCTCCAGCCAATGTAGCATTTTGGATATCGACAGGTCTGAACACATAGCTGTGGGTCATTAAGGATGACAAATAAAATGCACTAATCGTACTTGCGGATAATGCAAGGATTGTGTTTACTATGCAACGTTGTTGCTGGACGGAATCAGCAACAGCGCCACCTCCTACGAAGGATGGCCAGTAGATCCACAAGAAAAGGGTTCCAATAAGAGAGAAAATATCATGAGCATAATCGATCGCAGGGTCCACTGGCTTTTTGGCACGTCTCAACATGAATGATACTGCAAGACCAAAATACGCTCCGAACATGTGATCAGCATACGTTCCACCAATATCAGCGGTCTTCATTCCACCAACAAGAATGAATTCATAGTTCAAAGCATGCATAACCAACTCAATGATCATCATGATGACCAGCTGTAATGGCTTAACTTTACCAATTATCACACCAAAGGATATCAAAACAGCGGAAACACCAAACAATGCATTCATCATTGAGTAGATAGTGAAGTCCACTTTATGCCAAGAGCTCTCAGCAGTGCTATGCCAAATTTGATGGAAAAAAGACTCACAAAACACATACCACTGAAGTCCAAAAGCAGTAATAAGCATAGTGAAACCGACGGCACCCAAACTGTAGCTTTTCATGAAAGTCATGAGATATCCGAACCCAATGAACCTGTTTGGAGAAGAACAATAAATCATTCATCATTTCACCATATATTTTTCCCTCACATCATAATTTCAACTCCAATATAATATTGGTAACCTTGAGTAATTGTGCCGGGATCTTCAGATGTCAAGGTCGGAATGTGACCATAGACAGCGAATAGCACCACCAACAGCAATTGCCAGATTCCCAATAATCTGGACGCATTCTTGAGACTCTCTGATGCTGCCTGCCACGATAGGGCAACATCGTCTTTGTCGGTAATCATTTCCTTCTTCATTTTCAGATATAACTGTGGGGTCAGCAAATGAACATGCGAAATAAATTATAGAATAATCGTTCAGCAATAGACAGTAAACAAATAGATTTTGTTTGTCAGCCGATGGAAGAAGTAAATAATTTGAGGTTTTTATCGAGTTTGTACTGCCCTATGATGTATGATATGTTTGCACTTTCGTGAATTTTCAGAATAATGGAAAAGATTGGCATCTTCCATCAACCACAACCGTCGGTTGAAGTTGAACTGACGACATTAAACTCGATATTTTGCACGTTGAAAACTCTTGATTCTCTATACAGTTTCCTGTAAAACTTAATTCTCAACAGTTGACGGTTGTTAATATCTATGCTTTTTCTAGCCGCCGAATCAATGAAAAAATAATTTCTTGACTACTATTTGCATTAATGCCAGTCTCTCAAGAATTGCAATGACAACGTTGGAAAAAGAAAACTCTGGTCCCTTGGATACCATTTCAAGGGACAATGCCAGTAAAAGTTTGAGGAAAGCATACTGGGCACTGATTATCTTTCAATGTACCCTCATCATCTTGTTTGCTTCATGCACTGGCATCAATGCTATGAATCCTGCCACCATGGCAGGCACAATCTCGCAAGGATACGGATTTTTCATTGGAATTGAAATTATGATGCAAGTTGACGATATTCATTATGTTCTGTGATTTTCCAACTAATGTTTTGTTTACAGGTTCATAGGCTTTGGGTACTTGATGACCTTCATCAGGACATATGGTCTTGGGGCAGTAGGATTAACAATGTTGATCACTGCAATTGGGTTGCAGTGGTATGTGTTCTGTGAATCTTTTTTTCATCAATGGTTTCATAACAAGAACCATGCCGAGGGTTGGATTAACATCGATGTCAATATTTACGCATTGATGAATGCACTGTTTGGAATTTCTTCAGTGCTTATCTCTTTTGGGGCAGTAATTGGCAAGATTAAACCATTTCAGCTTGTCATTATGACCTTTGTGGAACTTATTTTCCATGCTTTCAATTACGAAATTATTCTTATTGGAGCAATGAAAACTGCCGATATAGGAGGAACATATGCAGATCATATGTTTGGTGCATACTTTGGTCTCGCTGTTTCATATTTCCTTCAGCGCAGATCCAAGCCGTCTGATGCCCCAACTGGAGCGGTGGCTGACCTGTTTTCATTTATCGGGACAATTTTCTTGTGGATTTATTGGCCATCGTTCGTTGGGGGTGGGGCAGTAGCAGATTCAGCACAACAAAATAGGGCTATCATCAACACAATCCTAGCTCTCTCATCAAGTACAGTATGCACATTTTATCTATCATCAGATAGGACGCACGGAGGCGTTTATCGTCCAGTGGATATTCAGAATGCTACATTGGCAGGTGGAGTTGCTGTGGGATGCATTGCTAACTTCAACCTCAATCCTGTAAATGCTATTCTTGTTGGTTGCGGGGCCGGATTTGTTTCAACTTATGGTTTCCAAACCATCCAACCATATTTGTTTAAGACTATTGGCCTACATGACACTTGTGGAGTTCACAATCTGCACGGTATGCCTTCAATCGTTGGTGCCATAGCAAGTATTTGTCTAACCGCTTACAAGCAAAGTGGTGGTCGCAATCATGATTCCGAAGTTTTCGAGACTCAGCATGGCAATCAAGCTTGGCGCCAGTTTGTCAGCATCTTATTGGTAGTTACATGTGGAATTGTTGGTGGTGCATTGACTGCAGGACTTCTTAACTTGATTGAGCCTGCAACTGATGATGAAGTTGAGTATGACGATGAATTAGTGTGGGAAACTGCAGCGGATTATCGACCTCCAGCAACCAGGAAGGATTTGAGCAGTGAGAACAACCTGTTGGAAGGACATTAGTTAGTTTTTTCGTTTATCGGGAATGACATTTCGTCCGTTTTCGAGAGCAGTTGTTTGTTTAAAAATCTTCTCGATTTCATGTGTGGCATTGTGATAAGTGAATGAATGTTGTAGGATAAGTTGTTATATAACGTATTGTAGATAATACATGTTATCTCATTTATTAAAATTTCTAACTTATTATTTTTATTATTTATGTGTTTATCAGAACTTATAAAATGAAATATTTGATATATAATGGTTATCCCATCACCACACAACCACTGGTCAGTTGTTTACATTATCGAAAGGAAGTAGATATTCAGATATTATAATTATTTGTGTGTTTGTCAGAATCGGAGGTATTCCCATGCTACGGATAATGTCTCCTTATTAGCCACAGGCGCCGCCCCGGGGTTGCCACAATGCCGTATGGAATGAAAATGTATGAAAATGCACGTTTGGGGCTTGATTGCATTTGCAGCCGACAAAATGTTATTGAAATATTTTTGGGCCTTCATCCATTCGCATTCTCCATGATTCCATGGGAATCTTCAACCACAAGATGATATTTCCACGAGCAAGGTGCTTGTTATTGGAGTCACGATATATATTTATCGTGCCGTAACACCGTAGACTAACAATAAGATGAGCGAATCTGGAAGTGGCAAAAGCAATGGTGTCGATGCTATAAGCAGGCAAATAGCTGCTAGAAGTTTGAAGAAGGGATTCTATGCACTGGCTATTCTGCAAGTTACCTTGATTATCCTCTTTGCATCATGCGGTGAAATAAAGAAAATGAGTGATAACTTGCCTGGTAATATCTCTCAAGGTTACGGTCATTATATTGGAATTGAGATTATGATGTAAGTCATTCTTCACTCTGTTAACTGATGTGGATCATTGTTTTATTCAATTCACTATACTTAGGTTTGTTGGTTTCGGTTATCTAATGACGTTCTTGAAAACGTACGGTCTTGGAGCAGTTGGTTTGACCATGCTTATTACTGCCATTGGTATTCAGTGGTATCTCTTCTGTGAGTCCTTTTTCCGACAATGGTATGCTAATGATAATGACGCAGAGGCTTGGGTGAATGTGAACGTTAATATTTATGCTCTCACTAAAGCGCTCTTTGGTGTCTCTTCAGTCTTAATTTCATTTGGAGCAGTTATTGGTAAAGTCAAACCATTTCAATTAGTGATCATGACAATATCATCCCTGGTTTTTCATGCTTTTAACGCTGAAATTATTTTAGCTGGAGCAATGAAGACAGCAGATATTGGAGGTACCTATGCTTACCACATGTTTGGTGCCTACTTTGGTCTCTCTGTGTCCTACTTTCTAAAACGTAGCAAACAGCCAGCAGATCCTCCCACCGGCTATATCGCCGATATCTTTTCTATGGTTGGAACCTTGTTTTTGTGGATTTATTGGCCATCCTTTGTGGGTGGCTTAGCAGAGGCAGATTCTGGTCAACAGGACAGAGCTATCGTCAATACTATCCTCGCTTTGTCGGCGAGTACGATCTGTACATTTTATCTATCTTCTGATAGATCATCTGGTCACATTTTTCGACCTGCAGATATTCAAAACGCAACATTGGCAGGCGGTGTTGCAGTTGGATGCATTGCTAATCTTAATTTAAACCCTGTCAATGCGATTCTAGTTGGTTGTGGAGCTGGATTCGCGTCGACTTTGGGTTATCAAGTATTACAGCCATTCCTTTACAATAAATTTGGATTGCATGACACTTGTGGTATCCATAACTTACATGGAATGCCTTCAATTATTGGCGGTATTGCGAGTATTTGCATATCAGCATATAAGCAGAGTGGTGGACGTAATCATGATTCTGAAGTATTCAGAAGTCACCATGGTAATGAGGCTTGGCGTCAATTTGTTAGCATTTTACTGGTTGTTACTTGTGGTATTGTTAGTGGTGCAATCACTGCCTGGATAATGAATGTTGTGGAACCGGATGCTGAACATACTGAATTCGATGATCAACTTTATTGGGAAACTGCTGGTGACTTTAAATCAGAAGAATCTACAAAGAATGTTGATAACGGTTTCGTGGTTGTATCTCAATCGTCCAAGAAAGGAGGTGAAGAATTTCAAATCAACGTGCAGTAGACAGTTTGATTATTGTGGCTTTGATATATTTTCCGTACCAGAAATAACTGCAATGTGTACAACCGTAGCGATTCCATAAGTTTTTGTATCTTAAATAAGTGAAACTTGATCATTGATGTATGAATATAACTTCTACTCTACAACGTTCCTCTTGATCTTTGTACTTAACAGAATTGGAAAAAGACATTGAAGAACCCAGAGGTAAAAATAATTTTATGGGTATTATACCATATACCATACAAAAAACTTCTACTTCTAATAATAACCTAATATAACATGCTTAATTAAGGATACTCCTACTGGCCGCAAACAGTTAGCAAAAACCGTTGTCTTTGAGAAAAACCATGAAATCTATAATTGTAATTGTAAACTATCGTATGCCATTTTGTGTACAACTCTAAATGACATGCAAGTCTCAAAAAAGATAAGTACTTCTGTAATTCAGACAAGCGCAGTGCCCACAAGCAATGCGTCGGTAACATCTGCCACCAGTCACAATACGGCAAAGAGCATCAAGAGTCAAACAACATCTCAACAACAGCAAACCAAAGCTCAGTCCACTCCAAATTCAAATAGAGGCCCCTCTCAGCATGCACGTTCTACTACTGCACCTCGCAACACGCAATCTGCCATTGTCGGGGGAGTCAATCCTAGACTAACAGGACAATTGTACAACAAATTTGAAGATGATATGGTGGTGGCGAGCGATGAAGACTCTCTCTACGATGAGACAAAAGAGAAAGAACATGCTATCAATAGAGCCAAAGTGGACTTGATGCAATTGGGTATTGAACTGGATGATGATATCATTGAGCGTTTACAAAAGAATCTTAAAATTGAGAAAATCTTCCAAATTGCACATCAAGCAAGTAAGATTATGATGAAAAAGCCTGCAAATCTAGCTTTACCAGGAGGGGTTCTCCCCCCTGGAAGTCCCAATACTAATATGAACAGTACATTGGCGACATATCGCAATGTTGCTAATCCGTCATCATCTACTCCTACCAAGGGTGGTGCACCAATGAATGCCATCACTGCAATTGCTGGAGATCATCCGATTGTTTCCATTCTTAATCCTAAAGAAACCATTCAGAGTGACGAAAAGCACGCTGTTGAGCTGCTGTTAAAATTAGAAAATCGCCAAAATGATATGGAACCGCAACATCGTCCTATGATTGAAAATGTTATTGAAAAGTTTCGACTTCAATATGCTCGTTATCCTGAGAAGTTTATCTGTCGACTCCTGGGACAAAAATTGCCATCTACTACAGCAGAGACACTCGCATTTGCAAATGGACCTATAAGCACAGCAGGTATTGTCACAGCTCAATCTGATGAAGGAGGAGGACCAAAAGGAAAAGCCGCCACACGTGCTGCCGTCTCCGCTGCAATTAATGAGAAAATCATGCAATGGATTCTGCAAAAGCGTTACATCACACAAATCGATTTCCAAACAATGCTGAGCCGTGTGTTGCCAACTCATTTGGATAATCCACAAGAAGTATCAGCCATTCTATTCAAATTATTAGCTGAAACGAAACGTTTTCAGTCGAACAAGAAGAAAGAAGTCGTAGATTTGTGGGGATTTCTGACATTTTTGAAAGTTGCCTCAGATGAGAGTCGGCGAAGTTATGATGCGCGAACATCGCGACTGGCCACCGATATTGAGTTTTGGAAAAAAGACAATGGTCAACATGTGGTCATATCTGCTGGAAGTAGCAGCGGGAATACTAGACATGTTGGTAAGATTGTCAAAAAGTACCCAGACTATTCACAAGATCCAGTAAGTATAATTGTTGACCCCTCTCAGGCACCTACCTCCTCTGAAATCGCTTATCCGGCAAAAAAGAACCCAGATGGACGGATCCCTCGAAGTTTCTCGGCTTCACGAATACGCATCGACAATAAAAAGCCTTTAGCAGAGCTACTTGGACAACCTCATCACGAGCATTGCTCTAAAACACAGCAAGGTAGAAACATCATGGGTACGTTCCATCACGAGACTGTGAACTCTTGTGATATTCCGACCGCTTTGCACTCTCCGCCACGATATCGACCAAAGTCTCCAGGAAATAACAGCAGAGCAGTGTTAAATCATAGGGCGTTGCAAGATGAGCATCAGCTGCCTATCCCACCTCCTGAAGATATGCTTGATAGTCGAAAAGTTGCATATTTGTTAAACCAGAAGGAATTAATGAAAGCTCAAGGGAATGTCACCACAGGTGCATGTGGAAAGCGCGGAAGCTCGGCAAATACTTTGGTGAAAGAGCAGCTGAACAACACCACTGTTGCAAGTGCCCTAGGTAGAGAGTTTGTGCCGCCGCCATCTCCCGCATTTTCTGCTGATGCTCATCTGCACACGAATTGGTCTCTGACTGGTCATACCACAGCTCGCCCAAGATCTCAATCTCAATCGCGAAGGATGAATTTAAGTTGTGCCACGAACCTATATTGGGAGACTGAACAACCACCAAGCGTTGCGGCTGCTCTGGGTGGGAACCCAAACTATTTGAAGCGGAATAGTTTGAAAGATCAATAATTCTTCCATGATGTAAATCGTGTAAAAAGTGTGTTTTATCAACGACGATGTGTGATTTTTGTCATGCGATCGTAGATGTGATTCATACATTATATATTTAGTTATCAATTAATATAATTGTTAATTAATATGTTATCCTAATGCAATCATTATTATAAATTACTCACACTCCACTTGCATGACGATTTTCAAATTACTTTGGCAACTTATATCCTATCGCTATCTTCATTATTGACCACCCGGTCTCCGCACCTTTACTTTTCTTCGTTTATCATCTGCCCCTAAACTAAATCCCCCATCCCCTCCAGGAATTGAAGGAAATGGATTATTACTCGGCTGAGCAGGGAATGAGCCTCCAAAGCCCCCACTGCTACCTCCAAATACCCCACTTGTTGAAGTTGTCGATGGAAACGCAGGACCAGAACCACCAAAACCACCACCCATTGGAGCAGGTGACGGTGTTGTACTTCCTGCAAATGCAAACATTCCACCAGACGGGGATGGTGATATTGTAGATGAACCACCACCAAATGAGAAACCCCCACCATTCGTTCCACCAAATTGATTGGATTGTGACACTGTTCCTCCAAAAGGACCACTAATTGCTGGTGTAGCAGTTGCTGCGCCAGCGCTAAAACCACCATTTCCAAATGGACCAGAAACTATATTCTGTGCTGCCGGAGTGGATGAGGAAGAACTTGTCGCTCCGCCGAATGGACCCGAAGCAGCGGAATTTCCACCCCCAAAGAATCCTGTTCCGCTTGTAGCAGACACATTCGCCGGGCCAGTAGTAGACGTCGGAGGAACACCAAAAGGGTTTTTAGTTGAAGTTGACCCTGAACCAAACCCTCCAATCCCTGGAACAGTAGTCGTGGTACCGACACCACTGGCGCCAAAGGGACCAGTAATGACAGGAGCTGGTTTTTGATCAGTCTTGGATCCAAAACCACCAAAAGATGACACAGGTGCGCCACTTGGCGGAACGGAGGAGGAAGCACCACTGCCAAAACTGAATGGAGCAGAGATGGTGTTAGATGATGGAACAGACGAAAAAGGGGCATTAACTGTGGTATCTGCTTTTGGAGGACCCCCAAACAAGGGTTTTGTGTCCGCGGATGGTGGCACCGCTGACGTATTACCAAATGGGGCAGTGATGTGAGTTGTAACATTACCTGTTCCACCAAAACTAAATGGATGTGAAGCAGGCGCGGTAGGTTTAACACTATCCGTCTTCACACCAAATCCCCCAAACGGTGTTGCTGAATTTGGTGGCTCAATCTTAGTGTTTGGTGGTTCTATCTTAGTGTCTGGAACTGAAGTGGAACCGAACGAGAATGATGTAATAGGAGCATTATTGGAGCTTGTGGGAAGCGATGTGCTTGGCACTACAGTCGCCGGAGAAGGCGCTTTCTTTTCTTCCTTTCTTTCATTCGATGTCCCAAAAGAAAATGACAGAGCAGGCGCAGCAACTGGAGGCGTAACAGTCGCCGAGGATGCTGGTGCAGTTCCAAACGAGAATGTAGAACCGCCGAAGGCGGCGGTTGTAGTCGAGCCTGGAGCTGCTGTTGCACTAGTCGTGGAGGAAGGAAAAGCAAAAGTCAGAGAGGAAGTCGTAGTACCTGAATTTGCGCTTTCATCTTCATCTGATCTTCGCTTGTTTCGTCGCCCCCCGTCATCAATCTCGTCAGTATTACGCTTTGAACCAAAGTCAACAGATATAGCGGAAGTAGCTGGTGCAGCTACTGGGGGAAAAACTAAAGCAGGGATAACCGGCTTGGGGGGCGCCTCACTTTTTCTTTCAGTTGACTCGGAAGTCTTGGTGACACCAAAAGTGAATCCACTCGTGGTCGATAATGCTGGTTTTGAAGAAGTTGCAGATGTGACACCAAAAGTGAATGAAGGTTTGTCGGCAGAACTTTCTGAGGGTTTTGTATCGGAAACGATACCGAAGGACGGTTGAGCTTCCACCTTTTTGGAATCTGCTTGTGACTTGAACTCGTTGACTGGTTCGGACTTGGTTGCCGTCGTCACCAAGGGAACGCCAAAAGTAAAACCCGAAGAAGCAACAGTAGTGGATGATGCAGAGCTACTGGTACTCGAAGAAGATCCAAATGTGAACCCACCCACAGAACTAGAAGATGATGCGACATTTCCACTTACACCACTTGGGGGTGCTCCAAACGTAAAACCCACTGTCGATGGTCCTGTAGAATTTGTTATTGGACCTGACGTGGAAGGTACTACTCCAAAAATGAATTTGGAAGGACCTGATTCAACTGACACAGATGGTACAACTGGTGCAGCACCAGCACCCAAGGGACTCTCGCAAGATACGCATTTAGCAGCGTCCTTTTTATTCATCACTAAGCATACTTTACATTTAGCTCCTTCTGCAGCTTTTGCCCAGATGTTTGGAACTGATGATGAAGATGAAGTGACAACAGCAACAGAAGCCAGAGCAGATGACCCACCACCATCTCCAAAGGGACTCTCACAGGAAACACATTTCGAAACATTTTTATCGTTCATAACTAGACAAACCTTGCATTTCTTTTTATCGGTGTTAGCACTCTTAGACCATATATTTGTGGAAGGAGATTCCTTGCTAGTCTGATCTAACTTACTTTCGACTGAGGGTTTAGTTGTGTTGATGGCAACCGAAGAGGTTGCAGTTACAACCGAAGTAACCACTTTCGGCTGATTTGGAGGAGAAAACACATAACAAATTGTGTTGTCTAAAGTATCTGAAATCGAATCATCCACTCCTGTTACAACCAAAGGTTCTTCAAAGGTAAATTCACTGTCAGAGGGAACTACTTGTGAAGCAGATTTAGTCAAGGTGATGGTCGCTGATTGGGAACTCATAGCTGCAGGTTGGGTATTGACAGATGGCTTGGACACAGTGGAAATTGAAGTAGGCGCGTTAACGGGCAACTTAAGATTAAATTCTGGAATACTAGTCTTCGTGATAGTTTCCACTGGTCCGGCCTTCAAATTTGATACAGCGCCGGGGAAAAGACTCTTGTTACCCACTGCTTCCTTCTCATTTGGCTGTGCTGAAGCAACTGAGGGTATAGGTGCGATAGGAACCTTGGGATTCATAACCGGCACATCTGATAAATTTTGGCCAATGCGGAGTGAATTTTGCGGTTTTGTCGGAAGAGTAGAAGATGATGCGGTAATAGGCTTCTCAGCAGCAGGGGTAGGGATGGTGCTCAATGCCTCCAATATTTGCTTTGCAACAACATTCGATGAACCCACACTACTACGATGAAGCTTCCTTCTTTCAATATAACTCAAATTGGAAGCTTCTGCAGATTTGGCATGGTTCATGGCAGGTGCTGTGAATGTTGAGAATTGAACTGAAGCTCCTTTGAACTGTGGTACAAATGACAATCTACTTGCAGAAAATCTATCTAATCCACCAGTGCTAACTCGTTTGGACGCTGAAGTGAGAGAAGAAGCGGGAGTAGAGATGACTGTGCTCACATTATCAAATGATACTGATAGTCGCTTCTTCGCGCTGAAGTCGTGATCGTAGTCTTCCTCCGCATCCCCTGCATCATCTTGCTCGTAATCAAAGTAGCTTCTCTTCTTCTTTACATCTGATTCGTCTTTATCGCCAAGAATATCTTTGTGAAATGGAGTTGGTTGTCTTGTAAACATGCGATTGTGACTTGATGGGATAACAGAGGTGCTGGCTCTTCGATTGAACGGAGTCCCAACGTGATTGAATTTGGTGGCGGTGCTTGAAAAATTGTCTTCAAGAGGAGATGCTGGACCAATACCATCCAAAGACAATCTAGAACGAATAACAGTTGGAACAGCATTAAACTTGATTCTCTTTTCATCTTCCCCTTCATCTTCCAAATTGGTATCATTGCCTCCATGAACATTTCCTGTCGATCCCTGTTCCACTTCGCGTGAATCATCTATCGAGTCGACGTCCACAGTTAAGGTATCAACCTTTTGTTTCTTCTCTACGGGTTTATCTACATGATCACCATCAACTGCAGTTGCATTCACTGATGATTTTGGCTTGATTTGATTTAATAGGTCCTTGAGAATGTCGTACTCTTTTTCAGATAACGTCAAAGATTCCGACCCCTCCACATCGCGATACTTTGCTGCGGTAGCCAAAATAAGTTTGGAACCAACTTTATTAAAAGCATCAATGGCCATTTTAACAGGACTAGGAACACCATCAAGCACTTTTGAAAGCTCTGGTGTGTTGGGAGCGACATTTGCCGTGCCTGGAGTAGGGAGAGCACCACTTGAAACCACTGAACTTGATGGAGGAAATATAGGAAATGTGAAAGTTGGTTGGGGAATTGCAGAAGCAATAGTAGGCTGAGGAATCGTTTTACTACTTACCGATCCAATTGCTGGGGTAGTAGATGGAAAGTTAAACTTTATTT
>JACCEA010822186.1_pt1 | contig 14305 bp, 15 predicted proteins | sample 7449851 | NCBI WGS metagenome assembly JACCEA01 (sample SAMN15323453, study PRJNA562643) | freshwater metagenome | isolation source: river surface water | place: USA:Blue River Watershed | collected 2017-08-18 | reverse complement strand
ACGGGGCTCTCTTACCGACAAAAGATCACGGGCGATTCAACACCTGTCTCTGAGCAGGATGCGACCCAGTTCGAACCCATGGTCCAAGGCGACGCAAGTGGGGCGGAGATTTGGAAATGGCTGTTCTTCGCAGCTGTGGTGGTGATTGTTGTTTTGCTGGCTGCGAGGGGATAGAAGATGACTCAAGCGGTGTGTTTCAAGTGCGGCGAGATGAAGCATGGAGCCTTCACTGACTGCCCTCATTGCGGGGGCAGGCCAGTCACTGATGATGAATTGGTTCTCTCCTTGGCGATGACCGATCACTACTTTGATCTGGCTACCATGAAGCAAATGGGGGCTGCCGTTGCAGAAGGTAAGCCTCCGCACCTAGATGAGAAATCTCGACAAGACCTGTTGAAGCAACTGGAAAACGTCAGGAAAACACCTGTTGGGCGTTTGCTGGGCGGTGGAGCACCAGCTCCCGAGAAGAAAAAAAGCAAGTGGTGGCCGTTTTAAGAGGATTGATGCGTGGAGCTCGTTTTAAATAATCCGTTTCGAGTGTTGGGTTTGCCTGCAACAGCAAGCACGAGGGACATCACCAAACGAATTTCAGACTTGGAGACGTTTGCCGAACTGGGCAAGGCGAAGACGTACCCACACGATTTCCCAGGTCTGGGCGCACTCGATCGAAGCCTTGAAGCGATCAAGGACGCAGCCAGAAAGATCGAACAGGCCGAGGGGCGACTCTTGCGTCGTCGCGGAAAGACACGGGGAGGTCTCCCGTAGATCGCACCTCCCTTTTTTGCCCCCTCCTGCGACTGAAAATTTTCCGTTTGAGGGGGCGCACATGCCTCCATACCACCGAGCGTCGGTTTCGCTCACACCATTTCAACCCGACGGGATGCTGAGGCACAGCTACTTGGCTGACACCGTTCGTTCAATGCTTTCCTTTGAGGCTGTGTGTCCCATGAACATGGCCGATACTGGTTTCTGATCCGTGATCTCGAAGCGAGGCTGTGGACAATCCGGCCAGGATGCCGCATCGGCTGGCCTGCTGAGATTCACGGCAGGTCTCTCGCAGGGTCTTGAGCTGTCGCTCTAGTACTTTCAACTCCTTGATGCGGGCGGCCACATGGCCGATATGCTCGTCGAGCAGGTCGATGCCGCACTGCAGGGTTTCGAGCCAGTCGAAGAAATCGCGAATCGCACGGGCGCCGGCGATCGGGGCGCCGTGCTGCGGCACGATCATGGAAATGTCCAGCTCGCGCGCCATGCGCACCCACAGCCGCAGGATCTTGTTCGAGACCATGTAGCGGCGGTGGAAGCCTTCCATCCTGGCGATGTGCGGCTTCAGCTCGGTGATCGGCTGCTGCGCTTCCTTGCCCGACATCAGCGACACGCCCAGGTCACCGGTGAACAGGATGCGGCTGACCGGGTCGTAGAAGTGGAAGTTGCCTTCCGAGTGCATGAAGTGGGCCGGCAGCAGCCACAGATCGTTCGAACCCAGCGGCAGGCGGCCGCCGGCATCGGGCACGCCGACCACGCGGTCGTCGGTCTTGCCGACCTTGGTGAAGTGCGGGGCGAAGCGCTCCCAGATGCGCGAGATCACCAGCTTGGCCTTGGTGCTGGTCATCCAGCGGTCCAGCGAGGCGATGATGTCGGGGTCGGCATGCGAGGCGATCAGGTACGAGAGCTTGCTCGGCATGAAGTGCTTCGACATGTTGAGGAACAACTCGTTGAAGGCCAGGTTGCCGCCCGGATCGATGATGGCGCCGGTGTCACCGTCGCAGATCAGGAACTGGTTGGCCTGCACGGCCTGTCCATCGCCCGCGATGAGGTCCGTGTACATGACCACCTCATGCGTTTCGTCTCTGTATAGTTCTACTGCTGTCATCGAAACTCTCATTCAATATCCGTCGCCCAGCAGACGCAAGTCATCTCGACAGCACATTGCACCACGCTCTGGAACGATCGCCAGTCGACGCCATGAAGCGTGGCTCGCCAAGCTTGCTTTCCAAACACTGCGTGGACGCCCCGCCGCAAGCACGGGGCATTCCTGACAGAGGCATCGATTGCATCGAGCCTCAACTTGACGGCCATTAACGCAGCGTCAGACCACGCCTGATCACGACGGGTTTTCCCCCAAGGCGCTTCTTGCACATCCAGTGCGCGAGGGCCGAGTCCAGATGTACTGCGTGCCTTGGAAACCAGTCCGCCAAAGCATCTACCAGGGAAGGAACCATGGCATGGTCACCCCGAGCAACCCGCTGTCGAACCTCATTGATCGAGCGCAGGACCGCTTCGTGCTCATCAATGTGACAGTCACGCGGCGGGAACTCCGTGTCCACCATCCAGGTGTTTTCAAGATCAAAATGCGCCTGTGTGTGCGTCACCAAGGCATTCATCAGATCAGGAAGCTCGGCGATCGATGCGCGCTGCAGTCTGCCCAGCAGACCCACGAACTCCTCATGAACGTCGTCCATGGGGTGAAATCCGAGAAGAAGGGTGTCGTCCCACCGCACTACGTCCTCGGTGGCAGAAGATTTCTCTAGCATTGAGTTAACTTTCAATCATGTGGCTATGCGCCAGCGTGATTCGTCGATGCGTCTGCGCGCCGTCTATGTGGAAATCAAAAGACTTCTTCGCGTCTTTCGAAAACCCTGGCTCCAGGATGCTTCGTCGCTCTAGAGATCCAGGACCAACGGGCCTTTTCTACACCCGGACACGCAAATCATCATGGACCTAAGGCTACGCTGAACAAGTCCGATCAATAGGCAGCGCAAGGTGATTCGTGTCCCGCTGTGCACCTTGGAAAACCAAGGAATCACTGGAACTTGCAACGCTTGAATGGGTGTCCTGGTTTAACAACCACAGGCTCCCCAAACCTATCGGATATATTCCCCCTGCCGAAGCGGAAGAAAATTACTATCGCCAATTAGCCAGTCAGGCAGCGAGCCCCGCCGGACTTAACCCAACGGGCCTCCACGAATCCCGGGGCGATTCAATCTAGAGGGACTTGAAATTATTCCGCTAGTCACCCCGTACTGGTTTGGTAACGACTCGCGCCGTTACCAAACCGGGAATCGACGTACGTTGTGAATCGCTATTTCAGTTCAAGTCGTATTTCTACTATTAAAGTGGGATTACTAACAAAGTGTCAGTAACGTAGCTATCACAGACGACAACTCTTTCCGCAAGTAGTAACTTCTCACCATGCTTGACAAAACGGTCGTTGTAAACACCCGATGCGAACACCACTGACTCTCCGGTGTGCATGATTCGAATCACCGCAAACGGAGTGATCGCAGTCGCTTGAGTTTCATCACTCGACTGCAATTGTGGAAACGCCACAATGTGTCTATATCGCTGACGCTCAAACACATTGGCCTCGCGCATTGATGTAATTCGATCATGCAGCATATCGCGCGAGTCGACCCACACGAGACCGGCGGGGAGTCCCGCTTCAATGTTATTTACGTTCGTAACACGGTAGTGGCAGTTTTCTGTGAAGAACAGTGGCCATTCTTCCAAATTGTCGCTATCAATGGTTTGGGCGTATGCTGCATTAAAGGCAGCTAGCTGCAGTTGTTCGATCATGCTTGGACTCCTTCTTGACCCATGTGGCGGCGATATGCCTTCCAAAATCCGCGAATTGCAGCCTCAGTGGCTCGGCTTTCGCTTGACTCAGCAGAGTCGCCTCCCATTTCAACAACGGCGTCCATATCAGTCGCACCGGCAATTCCGCGCTGCACGAAACTACCCACGCAACCATCCTCCATAGAAATGAAGCCAGCAGGGCCAACCAAGTTGAGTTGCTTTAGCCTAACCTTGCGAAGTTCCGGCGTATCATCAACATAGCCCAGATACGTCCAATTGAGATCGGATCTGCCAACCCCCTTGGGAAGCACCTGGCGAACGGCTAGGCAATTTAAGTGCTGTTGAAGCACAAATCCCGGAAACACCGACAAAATCTGCACCGTAATTCCATCTTCGATTTCGGGATACAGTTCAAGCACCGTAGTATCTTTAAGTCGGAACTTCATGTTGTCCGACCGAAGGCCTTGCTCCCGATAGGACGCGTCAGCTGCAGCCTTGTCAACCATGGAATAGCTAACATGGTTACCGCCATCACCGTCCACGATCACACCTCCTTGTTGGGAGAGGCGGTTTAGCTCAAACGTTGTGAAGAACGTATGCAACAAGCTGGCGTGGTAGCTGTCACGAACATTTTCCACGTAAAGCTTCCAGTCATTGGGCAGCGCCTGTGTGTAGCGTCCGATAACTTCAACAGGCTTCCGTAGAACGCGCGCAATGCGCTGACTAACCTTTGGTCCTAGGTACTCTTCAATGGATTCGACATCGTCGGAAAAACTACCGAATACCAAACCGCAGAACGTTGCAATACGTAACTTGCGTGGACCATGATCTTCTTTACAAAATGACGCGGGCATGCCGCCCTTACCCTTTACACCACCTTCAAAAGCAACACCTGTCAGATCGCCCTGGCGGTTGTAGTTCCAAGCATGGTAAACGCATTGGAAGGACTCTGTATTGCCTTTGTTTTCAAGCGCAATCAGTGCTCCACGGTGTGCACATCGGTTCTCAAATGCATAAAGCTCCCCATCCGCGTCACGGTTCACGACAACCGGTGTCTCCCCTGCAAAGGTTGTGATGTAGTCTCCAACATTTGGAACTTCCACATCCAAGCACAAATAGTTCCAGACGGCGCCACGAAAGACGCGTTCCTGCTCAATGTCGGAAATTTTTTTGTCGTTGTATATGCCAAATGGAATACGGTCATTTGTTTCCCGTTTCCATCGTATTGCCTGGTCTTCCATTCATGTCTCCTAGTTGGTTAGAGGCTTTTGAATCGGCTGCCCTGATCTGTTAAATGGCAACCGTGTACGTTACATTTCAGCCAACATCTGCGCATAGCTAGCTGGCTTTAGATCAGTGGCGCTGAATGTAATGGACGGTTCCGTGAATCAAAGCGTTTTTTTTCGCAGAGCGAAAAAATGACCAAAATCGAGGGTCTTTACTATGAGTGGTGACTTCGTAGAGTCCCTGGCAAAAGGGCTTGAGGTTTTAACGTGTTTTAGCCGCCAGACAGTGCGGCCAACTCTTAGCGAAGTGGCAAAGCTGACTGGCATGTCCCCCGCATCAGCTCGGCGATCATTGATGACTCTTGTGGAACTCGGCTACTTGCAAACAGACGGCAAGCGATTTTGGATGCAACCTCGAGTGCTTCTTATTGCATATGCCTTTCTGTCATCCAGACCCATGCCATCACTTGCACAACCACTACTTGATTCGCTATCTCAGCAGACGCAAGAGTCGGCATCAATCGGACAGCTAATTGGGGAGGACGTCATCATCATTGCGCGATCCACCGCAAGACGCAGCTTGAGCACAGGCCTTGCCATTGGCTCTAGATTGCCAGTCTATTGCTCTTCGTTAGGTCGGGTTTTGCTCGCTGGAATGGACAGGAGTGATGCCATTAAATTGTTGGAGTCAGTACCTAAGGCAGCGCTAACACGATCAACTATTTTCAACCAAAGCAAAATTTGGGAGCTTGTTGAGACATGTCGGGAACATGGCTGGACTGCCTGCGACGGCGAGCTCGAGTTGGAGGTCCGATCAATAGCAGTTCCAATACGCGATCAAGACGGTGTTGTCAAAGCTGCGATGAGCATAGCGGTGCGCGCTGAGCGCATGGGAGTGACGGAATTTCGTGAGCGCTTTCTTGGTCCACTCATGAGAGCACGCAACTCCCTTGAGGACAGAATGTTCCCATCCCGACACCGTACTAAAAACCCTCGGACATGAGGCGTGGTCGATTGTGCTCGAGCTTTATGCCCAACGCTAAAGCAGCGAGGAGAACAGCATGCGAGCGGACTCAAGTTCAGGAAGCAAGTTAGCCACGATTGCTTCAACGGTCATGCGCCTCGTCGCCACAGAAATGCTCATTGCAGCAACCATTTCTCCTCGTGCATTGCGAATAGGTATCGCCATGGATCGAATGCCAATTTCAAGCTCTTCGGTGGCGATTGCATAGCCTTGAATTTTTACCAATCGTATTTGCTCAACAATCTCGCTCACACCGGTAATCGTGTGTGGTGTATATGCAGGCCTAGTCATTCGATTGAGTAGAAACAGTACATGTGACTGCTCCTGGCCCGATAGGAGTACGCGTCCGGTTGCACTACAGTACGCAGGAAGACGTGCGCCGATCGCAAGTCCAGATGAAAGACTTCGACGTTGTGTAGAGCGTGCAACAAACAGAGCGTCCTGTGAGTCCAACACCGCCAGCGAAGCGGACTCCTTCGTTCTTTCACTGACCATCTCCAGGATCGGTTGTGCGACTTTCGTCAAAGGGTCTGAGCCGATGTAGGCATGTCCCAATCGAAGTGTGCGCGGAGCCAATTGAAATAGCCGTCCTTCTTGTGCTGCATAGCCAAGCCTGCAAAGCGTATGAAGACTGCGCCGAACAGACGCCTTTGAATGTCCAGTGATGTTCGCTGCTTGACTCAGAGTCATTGGCGCCTTGCTTTGAACAAAGGCCTCAATGATTGCCAAGCCCTTCTCCAGGCCCATCACGTATTCCTTGTCTGAATCACTAATTGGCATGGCAAAAAACTCCACAAAACGATTTCATCGTTCGCATATCGAACATTTTAGCATAAAGCGTTGACCCAAATCAACCCTGTTTTTAAACTCCGCTCAAACAAGAAACGCCGCGCGTAAAAAGTCTATAGATAGACCATTACTGTGCATGAGAGAGACGAGGCATTAGACATGAAATTAATTGAAATGAGACTTTTTTTGTACACAACGGGAATTTACAAAGACGTATATCAAATGACAGACGATAGCCTTCAGCTGGTAAGTCGCATCGTGGTATGCGACAGCTTCAGGTTTGACACACTATTGGCGGTGCCCTTGTAATGAATAGGAAACAAACCAAGAAATTGGCGATTCCAATTGGTGATTCAAATGGAATTGGTCCAGAGATAACAATAAAAACTGTCGCCAGATACTCAGATAGGAAGGATATTAGGCTGACCGTTTTTGGGCCAAGGTCAGTTATTGAGAAAACGGCACATGCTCTGGGGATGGAGCAGTTGCTCGAAAAGTTGGACGTAGTTCCTACATTGGAGATTCCAAGTTCGAGCTATATGCCAGGGCTTGTCAACGCGGATGCAGGTCGCTCCGCTGTCGATGCTGCCACACAGGCGATCCGTGCTGTGCAACGCGGGGAATACGACGCGATTGTTGCCGCCCCCCATCACGAAACCGCTATTGCCATGGCTGGAATTAAATTTTCAGGTTATCCGTCACTAGTGGCCAGCGTATGTGATTTGCCTGCGGAAGAAGTATTCATGCTTTTGATCGGAGGCGGGCTCAGGATTGTGCATGTAACTCTTCATGAGGGAGTCGAAACCGCCCTTCGAAGATTGACTCCTGACTTGATCGTAAAAGCAACGATTGCCGGTGTAAGTGCTGTGCGGCGACTTGGAATCCAAAACCCACGGGTCGCGGTAATGGGAATTAATCCCCATGCAGGTGAAGGTGGCTTATTCGGCAAAGAAGACAGTCAAATCACCGAGCCTGCCGTGAGGCAACTTATTACTGTAGGAATAGACGTATTTGGACCTGCAGGAGGCGACATGTTGTTGGCCTCCCGCAAACACGACCTATACGTGGCCATTTTCCACGATCAAGGACATATACCGATTAAGTTACTCAGCCCTAATCGCGCATCTGCGCTGTCCATTGGTGCAAACGTCTTGATGTCGAGCGTAGGTCACGGTAGCGCTATGGATATTGCAGGAAAAGGTGTTGCATCTCCAAACGCAATGATTGAGACGATTGCATTATTGGCGAATATTACTCTTTGAAATTATTAGTGGAACCTAAAAATATGGCATGCGAAATAAAGATTGATGGAACGGACGTCTCATTTGAGGCGCAGTCCGGACAAACTGTTCTGGAAGCTGCGTCGAAATGCGGCATTGAATTGCCATATTCCTGCCGCAAAGGTGTATGCGGGAACTGCAAAGGAAAGGTGATAAGCGGCGACCTAGTTCTAGGAACAGGAGGCGGAAGCCATGAAACTGGCTGCGATGAAATTGATGACCATTTATTTTGTGTTGCACAACCCGCCAGCAATTTAGTCATCAAACCTCACTCATGGCGCAAAGTAGATCCAAATGCAAGAAAAACAATAACCGCCACTGTATTTAAGAACGAATTGGTTGCAAATGATATATCGATATTGAATTTGCGTTTTCCGACGGGAGTACGTGTGAGATTTGCGGCAGGGCAATATCTTGAAGTGCTATTGCCAAACGAGGAGCGTCGAGCATTCTCAATGGCTAATGCACCACACGAAAATGACAGCGTTCAGTTGCATATAAGACATATGCCTGGAGGTGGATTCACGCAAACTGTTGTTCCCAAATTGGTGAAGGGGGACAAATTAAATATTGAATTACCACACGGTGACTTTTTCTTACGCGAAGACACAAATCGACCACTGCTTTTTATCGCAGGCGGGACAGGTTTTGCTCCTATTAAATCGATTATCGAAAACGTGATAAAGCGCAATATACAAAGACAGATGACGCTTTTCTGGGGAGCTCGTGAGCCTGAGGATTTGTATGCCCTAGAGCTGATAAAAAAATGGCAGCTTTTAAAAAGTAACTTCAGATTTGAAGGAGTAATTAGTGATGGCTCTCAAACAGAAGCGTGGACTGGGATGCGTGGTCGTTTGCATCAGGTCATATTGGACAATTTTGAAAATGTTTCAAACTTTGATGTTTACGTATGCGGCGCCCCAGTCATGGTGAATGCAGTGCGTTCTTCGCTGATCGATAAACGTGGATTGCCTGCCAATCAATTTTTCAGTGATTCTTTTGTGGAATCTTCAATCAATCACTAGTTTATGGAGACTATATAAAAAATGACAACAGATAATATTGAATTCGATGTCCCTAAGTTTATAGATTCAAGGAAGCTTGGATGGACTCAGGCAGGGACTATATTTTTGTGTGCACTTATTATGTTTTTAGATGGGCTTGACACTCAAGCGATTAGCTATATGGCACCACATATAGCAAAAGAATGGGGGCTCTCAAAGGCTGTACTTGGACCAGTTTTCTCGTCCGCATTGGCTGGTCTGATGGTCGGCTATTTAGCAATTTCCCCTCTGTCCGACAAATACGGGCACCGTCGCATTGCGCTGATTAGTACGGTCATATTCGGTTTGCTCACACTCGCCACGATACTTGCATACGATGTTAATTCATTGATTGCCTTACGTTTCTTAACTGGGATAGCATTGGGAGCAGTAGTTCCAAGTGCTATCGCCCTCACGACTGAGTACAGCCCCAAACGCCTACGAGCGACCTTTGTATTGATAATTTATTCGGGCTTTTCTCTGGGTTTTGTTGCGGCCGGCGCTTTGGCTGCAAATCTCATACCTGAATACGGTTGGCGTTCATTGCTTTGGGTTGGAGCCATTGCGCCGCTTGCCCTCGCACTCATCATTAAATTTTATCTACCAGAGTCAATTGACTATCTTATTCGACAAAATGCCGATCCAAAGATTGCCTGGGGTATCTTGAGAAAAATTGAGCCATCTCTTGGTGTGGACGTGCCTCAACGATTCGTCGCATCTGAAAGTGAGAAACGAAATGCCGTCACTAGTTTATTCAAACCAGGCATGATCACAGGCACCATTTTACTTTGGGTTACGTTTCTGCTTAACTTGGGTTTATTTTATGCTCTCCAAAGTTGGATGCCAACCATACTAACTGGTCTAGGATATACACTTGGGACTGTCGCATTGGCAACTTCTATGACAACAGTTGGTGGAATCGTCGCTGCATTTGTGATTGGACCTGCAATGGATCGAATTGGACCTTATGCATCACTTGCGTTTGTATATATTTCCGGCGTTTTGTTTGCTTTATTGCTAGGATATTCAATTCAAGCTTCCACTTCGGTTCTTTTAACAGTGTGCTTTTTTGCAGGTTTTTGCATCAGCGGAGGCCAAAAAAGTGTGATTGCATTAGCTGCCATCTTTTACCCGACATTCTTGCGATCCACTGGCGTGGGTTGGGCATTAGGAATTGGACGATTTGGTGGCATTGGCGGACCTTTGCTGGTAGGAGCCTTGGTGCAAATGGGATTCAAGGCTGATCAGATTTTCGACATGTTTGCCATTCCCATGCTACTTTCTGGCGCATTAGTCGCGTGGATGGGTAAGCTTTATGGCAAAGGAAAGATATCTAAATAACGTGCTTTGAGTAACTCGCCTACTCTTCACCTGCGAAGCTGGTCTTCTCTACACAGAGTCGTACGCGAGATGGCGAGTTCTTGAATCACTTATATGAGATAGTCGACAATAATTTACCTAATGATTAGAGATTTTTGGTATATCCTTTTAATCACTAAATTTAGTATATAAATGTGTATGCAATGAATAGTATTCAACTAGACAAGCCGTTCGCGTGGGGAGACTGTTTTCTACTTGGTTACGGTCCAATGGATCGCCTCCACCATGATTTCGTGGATCGTGTGGCAGAAGCAATGGCAGTAGATAAAAATGGAATGTTGCATGCGCTAGAAAAAGTTGGCACCCATCTTGAAGAGCATTTCAGTGAAGAAAGGCTGTGGATGGAAAGCAGTGGATTCCCAGCTACTGAGTGCCACGTTGAAGAGCATGAGGCAGTATTGAAGTCATATCGAGATGTTCTAACACACCTGCAGGAAGATCTTGGCTTTGAAAACGCTAAGTCCTTTGTACTAGAGTTATCGCGCTGGTTCCCTGGACATGCTGACTACATGGATGCTTCCCTAGCCCAATGGATGTCTAAACGTACATTGGGAGGTATTCCTGTTGTACTGCGCAGGAGAAAACTTTGATCACCGATTTGCATAATTAGTCATAAATGGATGAACCTAAGTGATTGACAATCAATTCACCACATAAAAATAGCCGATGTAATGGAGGTGCGCCGCTCTGCAATTCCCGGGGCCAGAGGCAAGATCGGTTGCGTGCGGTCTAGGGCCTGAATCTGGCTCTTTTCGTCTACACACAGCACCATGGCCTTGAGCGGTGGATCGAGGTACAAGCCCACAATGTCGCGCACCTTCTTGACAAACAAGGGATCGGTGGAGAGCTTGAACGTCTCTTGGCGGTGCGGCTGCAGACCAAAGGCATGCCAGATGCGGGTAACGGCGGTCTGAGATACATGCATGGCACGCGCCATGCTGCGCGTGCTCCAGTGAGTCGCATCTGCAGGAACCGACTCCAGGGTCTTGCGATAATGATAGCGGCACCGATACGGCTGTCATCGATGCTGCGGGGGGAACTGAACGCGGCGCATCCAGCAGGCCCTCCAGGCGTTGCTCTACAAAGCGCGTACGCCACTTGGATACCGTTTGCTGGGTGACCCGTTGGCGAGCTGCAACCACCTTGTTGTCCACACCCTGGGCGCAGGCCAGCACGATGCGCGCTCGAAGGGCCTGCGCCTGCGCCGTCTTGCGTCTTCGGGTAAAGGCCAGGAGTTGCTCCTGCTCTGCTGAACTCAACACCAACGCTGCCTAGGATCTTCCGCTCATCGCTATTTCTTCGTGCAACACACACACGATTGATAGCACCCCAAAAAAATAATTCAATGAATTTCAAACTAAGGACACTAGAAAGAGCGCTGGGGCTTTGACTGGCGCTAGAGGAGGTTACCAAGTTCTGGCTTTAGACGATCGTTGAACTGCGTAACCGTAGCCTGCAGGACATCTCTTCATTGCCTACGTCGACGGGCTTAGGTGATTCCCCGAGGCCAATGAAGCCGTGTACCCAAAGCCTGAAGTGTGGTTGTGCATCGTACACATGTTGCGCCACTGCTGAACTATGTTCATAGAAACGCCACAGGGAATCGGCAGTCGACCTGCGCCACAAATATGAGGCGGCTACAGTCGTCGCTGAACTACGCCTGGGTGAATTTGAGGCACGCTGGAATGCCGACTATCTTCCATTCGGACAGTCGTGGCGCAGCAGCTGAAGGCGGCTCACGCCATTCTTTGATCTCCCGACGGAAGCTAAAAGGCTGATCTAAACGACCAACGCCATCGAGTTATTCAATAGTTGATTGCGCAAGTTGACTAAGAATCGCAGGTCGCTCCCCAAGGCTTGTCTATTCAAACAGGCATCCGCCGTATATACATCGATGATGCTGCCGCTATAGCGAGCGCCTTAAGGCTACGTTTGTGCTCTCATGAACAATCCGAACAAAAGTTCGACAATCGAACTTTATATGCAACTTCGTTGACCCATCGCAAGATCATTTTTAAACTGCCGTCGTAGCTAGTCCGCGCTGAACAACGCCTAAGCAGTTGATTCTTCAAGGGATTTCGCTGATTCGGTGGGCTGGTATTTGCAAGACAATTGAGCCCAAGCGTTTGATTTCTTGCAAATTTCAGCGAGGTATTGATGGGCCCGACAGTGCAGTCTCCACAAACCGAAGAGTTGTTCCGCCCCCGCCTGGACGAACAACTCAAGATGACTCACCCGCTTATTCGCCTGTCCTCGCTCATGGACTGGCAGCGCATCGAGGCGGATTTCTCCAAGCACTTCGTGTCCAACCGTGGCCGGCCAGCCCTGTCCCCACGACTGGTTGCCGGCCTGCTTTATTTGCAGCATGCCAATGACGCCTCCGACGAAGCGGTGGTGGCCACCTGGCTGGAGAATCCGTATTGGCAATACTTCTGCGGGGAAACTTATCTGCAAACCGAATTACCCATTGACGCCTCCAGCCTGACGCGGTGGCGAAAGCGCATTGGCGAAGAAGGCGTAGAGGTTCTATTGGCTGTCACCATTGAAGCGGCACGTGCAGCGGGCTTGATCAAGAAGAGCAGCCTGGACAAAGTGATCGTGGACACCACCGTCATGCCCAAGGCGATTGCACACCCCACCGACAGCCGCTTGCTGGAGAAGAGCCGCCAACACTTGGTCAAGCTGGCAGGTGAACATGGCATTGAACTGCGCCAGAACTACAACCGGCAGGCGCCAAGAATGGCTGCGCAGGTTGGCCGTTATGCCCACGCCAAGCAATACAAGCGCATGCGCAAGGCTGTCAAAGCGCTCAAGACCCGAGTGGGCCGGGTGCATCGTGAAGTCCAGCGCAAATTGGAACAACTTCCAGACAGCGCGCAGTCCAAAGCGAAAGACTTGTTGCACCGGGTCAGACGCATCCTGACGCAGCAAACCAAGGACAGAAACAAACTCTATGCGTTGCATGCACCGGAGGTGGAGTGCATCTCCAAGGGCAAGGCTAGAACGCCCTATGAATTCGGCGTGAAGGTCACGATCGCCACCACGCTCAAGGAAGGCTTGGTGGTGGGCATGCGCTCAATGCCTGGCAATCCGTATGACGGTCACACATTGCAGGAGACCATTGAGCAGGTGGAAATCTTGACCGACAAGCGCCCGGGCATTGCCATCGTGGACAAGGGCTACAAGGGCGCAGAGCTAATAGGCACGCAAATCCTGAGGTCTGGCCAGCGCAGGGGTGTGACACAAGCAATGAAGGCGATGATCAAACGGCGTAGCGCCATTGAACCGGCGATCGGCCACATGAAGATGGACGGCCGACTAGGCAGGAACCCACTCAAAGGCGCTGTCGGGGATGCGCTGCATGCGGTACTGTGCGGTGCGGGTCACAACATCCGCATGCTGCTCAAGAAGCTGCGGCTTCTTTGCGCCCAATATGCCTTGAACCTGAGGGCGTTGTTGCAATGTGTTCGACAGATCCAGCGAAACCAATTCTGCTCGGCGGCCTGAAAACTGATTTATTCAGCGCGGACTAGCTAAAAAAAAGGGGCGAACACAGCCCCACTTAATTTTTCACGAGACAAGGCGTGCAAATGACAACTTCTATTCTCAACGAGTCGCATCGTATTGATGCTCCGACTTCCGACTTCGACCCATATGCCGAGGACGTTCTTGACAACCCATATCCACACTATGAGGCCATGCGCGAACTCGGACCAATTGTTTACCTTCAGCGTTATGGAGTTTATGCGATTGCACGACATACGGAGATTGACGCCGTTTTGCGCGACCATGTAACGTATTGTTCCAGCGCCGGTGTAGGTCTAGCAAATTTTCATACTGAGGAGCCGTGGCGCAAGCCCAGCTTGATCCTCGGCGCAACACACCTTCCATTGGAATCTACTCCCATGTAAAAGACCGGTGGGGCATCTTCCATGCGCAGCCCTTTGTGCTCAATGAGCGCCAGGCGGGCGTGGCCATTGAAGGTGT
>JACCEA011938755.1_pt1 | contig 14308 bp, 14 predicted proteins | sample 7449851 | NCBI WGS metagenome assembly JACCEA01 (sample SAMN15323453, study PRJNA562643) | freshwater metagenome | isolation source: river surface water | place: USA:Blue River Watershed | collected 2017-08-18 | reverse complement strand
GCAAACAAGCGATTGCATGGCATTAGTGGCTTGTTACACTGAGCCGTCTTTCGGAGCATCGGCATGTTTTCCCCCGCCACAAGAAAAGCCCTAACGCGCCTCGCAGTTCTGAGCGTGACACTCTTCCTGTCAGCCTGCTCCAGCCTGTTTTCCAACGATTTCCGCGACCCGAGCATTCACCTGATCCGGGTGGAAGTGGTTCGCGCCAAAATGCTGGAACAACGATTCAATCTGTACTTTCGCGTCGACAACCCCAACAGCGTCAGTCTCGATATTCAGGACCTCAGTTACAGCGTCTTTCTCAACGATATCAAGCTGGCAAGCGGACAGAGCAATATCAGCTTCACCCTGTCCCCCAACAGCACGACCGAAATCAAGGTTCCGGTTCGCTCCAACCTTTGGCGCAACCTGAAACAGGTCATCAAGATGCTGAAAAACCCGCATGAGCCGATCACGTATCGCCTGGAGGGCCAGGTTGAAGTCGGCTCATGGTTTGGCCGCAACGTGCAACTGCAACGCAGCGGCGAGATCATTCCAGGCAATTTCATTCCGGAGTAACACCCCATGTCCAAAGAACCACACGTCCACGGCCCTGACTGCAACCACGAGCACCACCATGAGCATGAACATGAACATGTGCACGGCCCTGACTGCAATCACCACCATCAGGATCCTGTGCGCAATCCGCTTAAGGATGTAGGCCGAAACGACCCTTGCCCATGCGGCAGCCAGAAAAAGTTCAAGAAGTGCCACGGCGCCTGATGATCTGACCACTGCTAATTGACTGCTGGCGCTTGCAGCCTTTGCAGGGAGCACTCCATGCCTTTCATTTCTGCGCGAAGACCTAGCCTGTGCCTTGGCGCGCTGGTTGTCGGTGGCAGCCTTTGGCTTACCGGCTGCGAGGCGCTTCTGAACAGCCAGTATGCCGACAGCGTGCCACCAGCGACCGGCGTAGTACGCCTCAGTGGCGTGGCACAGAGCGCCGAAATCCGACGTAACGAGTTGGGCATGCCGCTGATCCAAAGCAGCAGCACCCATGATGCACTGTTTGCCCTGGGTTATGTGCATGCCAGCGACCGCCTGAGCCAGATGGTCGGCATGCGCCTGATGGCCGAAGGCCGGCTGGCCGAAATGGCCGGCCCTGGCGTGATTGAAATCGACCGCTTCATGCGCGCCATCAACCTCAGGAAAAGCTCGTCCGGCATGTATCGCAGTGCCTCCCCGCAGATCAAGAAAGCTTATGAAGTCTATGCGCGCGGCGTTAACGCTTATCTGTACCGCAATCGCGACAAACTCCCGATGGACCTGGCCGAATCCGGCTACAAGCCTGCCTACTGGACCCCGGAAGACTCGGCGCTGGTTTTCAGCCTGTTGAATTTCGGTCTGTCCATGAACCTGCAGGAAGAGATCAACGCGCTGATACTGGCGCAGAAAGTGGGTAGCAACCAACTGGCCTGGCTGATGCCCACCTACCCGGATGAATCACTGCCGTTCGACGAAACTGAAAAACTTCAGGGACTGCGTCTGGATGGAAAGATTCCGGGAATTGCCCAGCTGGGACGGACCATTGAGCAAATCACCACCCTCGATATGCTCGGCGTGGCCGCCTCCAACAACTGGGCCATTGCCCCCGCGCTGAGCAAGGGCGGCAAAAGCCTGCTGGCCAACGACACGCACCTGCCGCTGTCGATGCCGTCGGCGTGGAATTTTGTGCATATTCGCACCCCCAAGTATCAAGCGGCGGGCGTCAGTCTTGCCGGAGTGCCGACGGTGATTGCCGGCTTCAACGGCAAGCTGGCGTGGGGCATGACCATGGTCATGGCTGACAATCAGGATATCTTTCTGGAAAAAATCAAACGCGAAGGCAAACAGACGCTCTATCTGGCAGACGGGAAATGGCTTCCAGTCAGCCAGCGCAGTGAAACCTTCTTCATCAAGGGTGAACGGCCGATTCACGAAACCATCTATGAAACCCGCCACGGCCCGTTGTTGAACTCTGTACTTGGCGAGCGCAAGAGCCCCTTGCAGCCGATGTCCCTGAGCAGTGGGCTGGGCCTGGCCTTCAAGAGCACACTGTTCGAATCCGATCGCAGCCTGGACGCCTTCTTTGAACTGTCGCGCGCCCAATCGGTGGACGAGGCTCACGAACCCGCCCGCAACATCCGGGCTGCCGGCCTCAACCTGCTGTATGCCGATCAGCAGCACATCGCCTGGCAAGTCAGCGGCCTCTACCCCAACCGCCGCGGCGGTCGCGGCTTGCTGCCTTCGCCGGGCTGGGACAGCCGCTACGAGTGGGACGGTTTCGCCGACAGCATGCTGCATCCCTATGATCAGGACCCGCCGCAAGGCTGGCTGGGAACGGCCAATCACCGCACGGTGGCCAGCGGCTATGCAGTGCAGATGTCCAACTCCTGGTTTTACCCGGAACGTGCAGAACGCATTGCCCAACTGGCGCCGGCTGGACGGCACGACACGCAAAGCATGATTGCCATGCAATACGATCAGACCTCCCCCTTTACCGGCAAACTGCAGTCGATGCTGACCGCGCCGGAAATGGCGGCGGACCTGCAAAAGGCAATCACCAAACTTTCCGTCAACCAGCAAACACAAGCCAAAGCAGCCTTGGCGCGAGTGCTGGAGTTTGACGGGAAACTGTCAGCAACCTCGGCGGATGGCGCGCTGTATCAGGCATTCCTGCAGGAAAGTGCCAAACAGATCTTTCTTGACGAACTGGGCCCGACGGACTCGCCTGGCTGGCAGGCGCTGGTGCATAACGCTGACATGTCCTATTCAGCGCAGGCCGACCACCTGACCGGACGCAGTGACAGCCCGTTCTGGGATGATATCGCTACCGCGCAGAAGGAAGACAAGGCCGCCATTCTGGCCCGCAGCCTGGCGGCTGCCCAGGCGTACTGTGAACAGCGGATGGGGACAGACTCGCGCAACTGGCAGTGGGGCAAACTGCACACCTACCGCTGGACCAGCGATGCCACCCTGATGGCGCCCTTCATGAGCAGCAGCGAACGCGCCAGTATTGCCGCGATCAAGAACTACCTGGACCGAGGACCGTTTCTGGCGGGCGGCGACCACACAACGCTTAACGTGTCGGCCTATCATTGGGGCGAGAACTTCGACACCTGGTTGATTCCGGCCATGCGCATCATTGTCGACTTCAACCGCGAAGAGCCGATGATCGGACACAACAGCTCAGGCCAATCCGGCAATCCGGCCAGCCCGCATTATGCTGACGGCATTGATGCCTGGCGCACAGGCCAGTACATGAGCTTCCCCATGCAGGCAAAGAATCAGGACAGAGTCTATGGCAAGCGCGGGTTACTGCTGCTGCCAGAACAGTAACTGACCGTTCGTCGGGACAAAGGGAACGAATCCAGCTTCATTCGACTCACAGTAGCGGACTTACTCCATAGATATTTTTAGGGCGCCATTGGCGCCCTTTTCTTTGTCCGGCGCTTTCCCACGCCTTGCTCAGAGTGAGGTCCGGTAATACAGGCTGTAACTTTCGACACCATCGTTGGGCGTTTTCAGGCCGGCGTTGGAATAGTGCATCGCCCGCACGCCGACTTCCTGCCCGGAAAAACGCAATCCCAGTCCGATACGATCTTCGAACTGGAGGGCCGAACCCAGATCATTGCCATCCACCTCAGTGTCGGCAAACGCCGCGACACCAATTCCAGCCTCGATAATCGGACGCACTGTCTGACCCGCGAATTCATAGACAAAGACCGGTGTGAAGGACAGGCTTCCATTCGCATCACTGTCATTTCCCGAAGACCAATAGGTGTAACCGGCATCCCAGTAACCGGACAGATGCCCGGTATCACTGCGCCACCAACTATTGGAAAACGGCAACTGTGCTCCCATCCGATAGACCATGCTGCCATCATCGGTGGCACCAGCCGCAGCGGATAGCTCAACCGCCTGGGCAACACCCGTCATCGTCATGCACAGCAGCAATGCTGCACTCAGGCCTGAAAATCTGTTCATCTGTCTGTCCTTAGTCTTGTTATTAAAATCGCAACACAACTGAAATTAGCAAAGCTGTCCGCACTGGGACAAGCTGCGTACTACAAAGCGCATCAATCGACCAACGCCAGAACGGACTCAGATTGCCCCCACAACGCGGGCAAGACAGCTGCCAGACGCTGAATGTCGCCGCTGGACCAGAAGATGTCTGGCCCGCAGTGGCCGGCAGACAGCAGGCTGCGCTCACTCAGAACCCGCTGCAACTGCCGCGCCACGGCCTCCCCGGTATCGATCATACTGACTGAGGATGGAACCAGCTGTCGCAACAGCGGTTTGATGAACGGATAATGCGTGCAGCCCAGAATCAGTGTGTCGCAACCAGCGTCGAGCAAGGGCGCGACCAGTTCCTGCAACAAATCCCGCGTAGCCGGGCTATCCAGCTCCCCCGCTTCGATGCGCTCGACCAACCCCGGACAGGGCTGCATCACCACCTGGACATTACTGGCAAAACGATCAAGCAACGCGGCAAACTTGGCACTCTGCAGGGTCCCGGTGGTCGCCAGCACACCCACTACACCCGAACGGGTAGCCGCTGCCGCCGGTTTGACTGCGGGTTCCATGCCGACAATCGGTACCTGCGGAAATTGCTCGCGCAAACCGCTGACCGCAGCCGCAGTCGCCGTATTACACGCCACAACCAGTGCCTTGGCACCCTGCCCAAGCAGGAATCCGGCAATCTTTTGACTGCGCAGGCGGATGAATTCAGGGCTTTTTTCGCCATAGGGAACATGCCCACTGTCGGCCACATACAGCAGCCGCTCAGCGGGCAATAACTGACGAATCGCGCGCAACACCGACAGTCCGCCCACTCCGGAATCAAACACCCCCACCGGCGCATCACTGTGCATGCATGCCCCCACAGACGCTGCATGCCGGGTCACGCTTGACGCGCAATTCGCGAAACCGGCTGGTCAGCGCATCAATCAACAGCAGGCGCCCCACCAATGGCTCGCCAAACCCGGCCAGCAGCTTGAGCGCTTCAAGGGCCTGCAGACTGCCAACCAGCCCGACCAACGGCCCGACCACACCGGCCTCGCTGCACGTCAGCCCGGCCTCCGTGCCATGACCATACAGACAGTGGTAACAGGGACTGTCACTGCGGCGCGGATCGAACACCGACAACTGCCCTTCAAGACGGATCGCTGCGCCGCTGACCAGCGGCCTGCCCGCGGCTACACAGGCGGCATTCACCGCTTCGCGGGTACTGAAGTTATCCGAACAATCCAGCACCAGATCAACTGCTGCAACCGCAGCGCCCAGCGTGTCGGCATCCATGGCCTGCTCGTGCAAGTGCAGTTCCAGTCGCGGATTGATCTGCTGCAGACGATGTGCGGCCGACTGCACCTTGAGCTGACCTATGCTGCGCATGTCATGCACGATCTGTCGCTGCAGGTTACTCACATCCACCCGGTCGAAGTCGGCCAGATGCAGTGTTCCCACACCGGCAGCAGCCAGATACAGCGCCACCGGTGAACCCAGTCCGCCGAGCCCGACAATCAGCACGCTGGACTGTTGCAGGCACAGCTGTCCGGCAACGTCGATTTGCGCCAAGAGAATCTGCCGACTGAAGCGCAGCAGCTCTTCATCACTGAGTTCTGGCGTCATGCCTGCCATTGCCCCATGGAAATGCGTTGATGACCACCCAGGTCGCAGCGGCTTTCTACCGCAGCAAACCCGCGCCCGATCAATAGTGTGCGAACCGCGTCAGCCTGATCAAACCCATGCTCGAGCAACAGCCAGCCGCCGTCATGCAGAAAGTCCGGCGCCTGGTGGATGATTGTGCGGATATCGTCCAGACCATCCTCGCCGGCCACCAGCGCACTGCTAGGCTCGAAGCGCACATCACCTTGCTGCAGATGCCGGTCGCTGGCCGCTATGTAAGGCGGATTACTGACAATCGCGCTAAAGGATTGACCGGTCAATTCGGAAAACCAGTGCCCAAGGGCAAGACAGACATTTTCCAGCCCCAGACGCTGGCGATTTCGTTCGGCCAGTTGCACGGCCTGAGGTATCCGATCAACGCCCATAACCTGCCATTGCGGCCGTTCTGCCGCGAGCGCCAGTGCAATGGCGCCGCTGCCGGTGCCCAGATCGAGAACCCTTGAAGCCCCCTCTGGCAGTAATTGCAACGTGGTTTCCACCAGTAACTCGGTGTCGGCCCGTGGAATCAGCGTATGCGGCTCAACCTGCAGATCAAGACTCCAGAAACCTTGATGGCCGAGGATATAAGCCACCGGCTCCCCGGACAGTCTGCGCTCCAGCATTCGGTAAAAAGCGGTCTGCTGCTGCGGTTCGGGGGCGCGCTCGGGCCAGGTGTGCAGGAAGCTGCGCGGTTTGCCGAGCGCAGCCGCCAGAAGCAGCTCTGCATCCAGACGCGGGGTTGGTGAGTCGGGCAGCACGGCAGCCTGCAGCAAATCCTTAATCGAAGACATAAACGCGCCTAGCCTCCCAGCCCGAGGAGCCGGACATCACAAGCGCACAACAGGTTAATCACCCAGCGCCGCCAGCTGATCAGCCTGATACTCGAGCAACAGCGGGCCGATGACTTGCTCGCAATCGCCCGCAATGACCTCATTCAACGAGTACAGCGTCAGGTTGATGCGGTGATCGGTGACACGACCCTGGGGAAAATTGTAGGTGCGGATGCGTTCGGAACGGTCGCCCGATCCGACCAGCAACTTGCGCGTCTCGGAAATTTCCTTGTGTGCGGCTGCATCCTGCTGATCCTGCAGCTTGGCCGCCAGCCAGGCCATGGCTTTGGCGCGGTTCTTGTGCTGCGAGCGCTCTTCCTGACACTCCACGACGATACCGGACGGCAGGTGGGTGATACGGATCGCAGAATCCGTCTTGTTCACATGTTGGCCGCCGGCGCCGGAGGAGCGATAGGTATCCACCCGCAAGTCGGCCGGATTGATTTCGATGGCCGCCTGCTCATCCGGTTCCGGCAGCACCGCCACGGTACAGGCCGAAGTATGGATGCGCCCCTGGGATTCGGTTTCAGGCACGCGCTGCACACGATGCGCTCCGGACTCGAACTTCAGCTTGGCATACACATTGTCACCCTCGACGCGGGCAATCACTTCCTTGTAACCACCATGCTCGCCGGGACTCTCGGAGAGTATCTCGACCCGCCAGCCGTTTTTCTCGGCATAGCGCGAATACATGCGAAACAGGTCACCGGAAAAGATCGCTGCCTCATCGCCGCCGGTGCCGGCGCGCACCTCGAGAAACACGTTGCGGCCGTCATTGGGATCTTTGGGCAGCAACATCCGCTGCAGATGATCCTCAAGTACCAGCAATTGCTCGCGCGCACTGGCCACTTCCTCTTCGGCCATTTCACGCAGATCCGGATCACTGTCCTTGAGCAAGGCTTGCGCCCCCTGCAGATCCGACTGCACCTTGCAGAATTCACGAAAGGTCGTGACCACCGGCTCCACTTCAGCATACTCGCGCGAGTAGGCACGAAACTGCGGCTGGTTGCTGATCACCTCGGCATCCCCGAGCAGGGCCGTCAGCTCTTCGTAACGGTCTTGCAGCATATCCAGCTTGTTGATCAATGACGCTTTCATTGCGGGTTCTTGTCCGAGGCCGGGCGCTCATCAAGCGCAAACAGTTCCGAAGCCACGGCCAGGGCATCCTGACGGCCGGCGGCAGAAAATTTCTTCAACTGCACGCTGGGTGCATGCATGAGCTTGTTGGTCAGGCCACGCGCCAGCAATGCCAGCACTTCGTCAGCCGGCGTACCGTTGTTGAGCAATCGCAGCGCCTTGGCCAGCTCTTCATCGCGCAGCGCTTGCGCTTGCTGACGGCAAGCCTTGAGCACGTCTACCGCCGCCAACTCGCGCAAGCGCAGCATGAAATCCTGCGCGCCCACCGTCACCAGTTTTTCGGCTGCTGCGGCAGCCCCCTGCCGGCTCTTCAGATTCTCCGAAACGACCTCGTGCAGGTCATCGACGCTGTACAGGTAGACATCTTCCAGCTCACCGACCTCAGGCTCGATATCACGCGGAACCGCTATATCAACCATGAAGATCGGTTTGTGCCGACGCTGCTTCAGCGCACTCTCGACCGCACCTTTACCCAGAATGGGCAGTTGGCTGGCCGTGGAGCTGATGACGATGTCGCTATTGACCAGCTCCTGAGGAATATCGGCCAGCAATATGGCATGCGCCCCAAACTGCTCAGCCAGCTGACTGGCCCGCTCCAGGGTCCGATTGGCCACCACGATGCGCTTGATGCCTTGCTCGTGCAGATGGCGCGCAACCAGCGTAATGGTTTCCCCGGCCCCGATCAGCAACGCCTGACTGCGGTTCAGGTCACTGAAAATCTGCTTGGCGAGACTGACGGCGGCAAAAGCTATCGATACCGGATTTTCGCCAATCGCCGTGTCGGTGCGGACACTTTTCGCGGTGCTGAAAGTGGCCTGAAAAAGTCGGCCCAGCAGCGGCCCGATGGTCCCGGCTTCACGCGCAACGGCAAATGCAGACTTCATTTGCCCGAGAATCTGCGGCTCGCCCAGCACCATCGAATCCAGCCCGGACGCTACCCGCATCATGTGCTGTACGGCGGACTCATCGGCATGCACATAAGCGCAATCGCGTAATTCGACCAGGCTCAGGCGATGAAAGTCAGCCAGCCAGCGCAACACTTCATCGCTGTCCAGCGTTTCCTGTTCGAGATACAACTCGCTGCGATTGCACGTCGACAGAATGGCCGCCTCGCGACTGCCAGTCGCCCTGCATAACTGTTGCAAAGCATCCACCAGCAACTCAGGGGTGAACGCCACGCGCTCGCGAACCCCAACAGATGCTGTTTTGTGATTGATGCCTAACGCCAGAAAAGCCATGAAAATCGCTGGGAGAATGGAAAGCGGGCAATTGTCCTACGTCACCCGACGCAGGACAACCACCAAAGCACCGACCGTTACTCGCGCGCACGTACGCACAGAGCCCGGCTTGTGTCATCATGTGCGGCAATTGCAGGTCAGTACGTCTCTAATACCCTCCCATGAAAAGAATTTTCGCGCTTTACGCCACACTTGCGCTGGTTAGCGGCTGTCAGAGTGCGCTCAGCACCCACCCAGCCGTACCCGCACCCACCGCAAAAACCAGTCAAGCACCTGCAGAAAAACCGGCCCCGGCGGCCTCGTTTTCACAGGAAACCCTGTTTGCCCTGCTCAGCGCAGAAATTGCCGGCCAGCGCAATCAGTACGACGTTGCATTGAATAATTACACCGCCCAGGCAAGAACCACCCGCGACCCAGCCGTAGCGGAGCGCGCCTTCCGGATTGCCGAGTATCTGAACGAACAACCCGCCAGCCTGGAAAACGCGCTGCTGTGGTCCAGCACCGCACCGGACAGCGTCGAAGCGCAACGCGCCGCAGCCATCCAGCTGGCCCGCTCAGGGCGCTATGACGAATCCATGCGCTATATGGAGCAGGTGCTGCAGGGTCAAGGCGACACCCACTTCGATTTCCTCGCCCTGTCTGCCTCCGAATCGGATGTGCAAACCCGCGCCGGGCTGATGCTGAGCTTCGATCGCCTGCTGCTCAAGCACCCGGAAAATGGCCAGCTGCTGTTTGGCAAAGCCTTGCTGCTGCAACAGGACAACCAGAGCGAAGCCGCGCTGGAGCTACTGGAAAACCGGTCAGATCTCAGTGAAGAGCTACCTCCGCTGCTCCTGTTGCGCGCGCGCCTTCTGCAAAGCCTGAACCGCGGCGAGGAAGCCCTGCCGCTGCTCGAGGATGGCCTGGAGCAACGCCCGAATGACTCGCGCATTCGACTGGCCTACGCCCGCACACTGGTCGAGCAAGGACAGCTGGATGCGGCCCAGCTTGAGTTCACCACACTGCTGCAACAGAACCCCGAAGACGATGACCTGCGCCTGTCGCTGGCACTGGTCTCGATGGAAGTCAAAGCCTGGAATGAAGCCCAGGCCTATCTGCGCGACCTGATCGACCGCGAACGCCACCTGGATATCGCGCACTTCAACCTCGGTCTGATCCACGAAGAACTCGACGATAACGAAGGGGCGCTGATCGAATATTCACTGGTCGGCCCGGGAAATGAGTACCTGCCCGCCAAGGCCCAGCAAACGAAACTCCTGCTTGAAGAAAAGCGCACAGACGATGCTCGCCAGCGCCTTGCACAGGCCCGTGGCGAGCAACCCGAATACGCCATCCAGCTCTATATGCTGGAAATTGAAAGCCTGTCCGAACACCAGCTCCTCGAGCTTGCCTGGCAGACCTCCCAGAAATCCCTGCAGCAGTTCCCCGGCGATCTGAATCTGCTGTATACCCGCGCCATGCTGGCCGAGCAGCGCAATGACCTGGGTCAGATGGAGCGCGATCTGCGCCACGTGATCAAGACCGACCCCGACAACGCCATGGCCCTCAATGCGCTGGGCTACACTCTGGCGGACCGCACCACCCGTTATGCCGAAGCAAAATCGCTTATCGAGCGTGCCCATCAGCTAAAGCCGGAGGATCCGGCAATCCTCGACAGCCTTGGCTGGATTAACTATCGCACCGGCAACCTGGTTCAAGCCGAAACCTACCTGCGCCTGGCACTGAAGCTGTATCCCGACGCCGAAATTGCCGCCCACCTGGGCGAAGTTCTATGGGCCCAGGGCCGGCAGAGCGAGGCCCGGGAAGTATGGGACGAAGCCTACCAGCAGCAACCCGACAACCCCATTCTGCGCAGCACCCTGCAGCGCCTCACCGGCCGCGAGACACCCTGACCCATGTTGATGCGCACCCTGTTTTTAACCTGCGCCCTGGCCCTGCTGGCTGGCTGCGCAGGCTTAACCAGCAAGGAATCCGTTGAGGGCACGGGCAATCCGACAGACTGGAAAGCCCACAAGGAAAGGATCAATGCCATTGATGGCTGGCAGATCAACGGCAAGATCGGCATCCGCGCACCCAGCGACTCCGGCAGCGCCACCCTGTTCTGGCTGCAACGTCAGGGCTACTTCGACATCCGCCTGGCCGGCCCGCTTTCAGTGGGCTCGGCGCGCATCAGCGGGCGCACCAACGATGTTGTCCTTGATCTTTCCGCGCAGGGCCGTTTCCAGTCGAACTCGGCAGAAGACCTGCTGGAAAAGGGGCTGGGCTGGAGACTGCCACTGACCCAGCTATTCTGGTGGGTGCGCGGCCTGCCGGCACCTGACAGCCCCAGTCAGGTAATACTCGACAGCGACAGCCACCTTAACCAGCTGGAACAGGATGGCTGGCACATCCAGTACCTGAGTTACATCGAGCAGAATGGCTACAGGCTGCCGGAGCGCATCAAACTCAACGGCGAGAACCTGCACATCACCCTGGTGATCAAGGACTGGCAGCCGCGTCGCCTGGGCCACCAGGCTGACTAAACAGGAGCCTGCCGCCAATGAGCAACCACCCTGCCAGCATGCCCGATGCAGAACTCGTCCTGCCGGCCCCGGCCAAGCTCAATCTGATGCTGCACATCCTCGGACGCCGCCCGGACGGCTACCACGACCTGCAAACACTTTTCCAATTTCTCGAATTCGCTGACCAACTGGGCTTCGCCACCCGCAGCGATGGCGAAATCCGCCTGCACGATCAAATCGGCGGCGTTCCCCATGACAGCAATCTGATTGTGCGCGCCGCAAGGCAGCTGCAAAAGGCCACCGGCTGCCAGCAAGGTGCGGATATCTGGCTCGACAAGCGACTACCCATGGGCGGCGGTCTTGGCGGTGGAAGCTCGGATGCCGCCACCACCCTGCTCGGCCTGAACAAGTTGTGGCAATTGGGTTGCGGCGAGGATCAGCTGGCCCGGCTGGGACTTGGTCTGGGTGCTGATGTGCCGGTGTTTGTTCGCGGGCACGCCGCGTTTGCCGAAGGCGTCGGGGAAAAACTGCAGCCAGTGACATTGCCCGAACACTGGTTTCTGGTTTGCATCCCAGCCGTTGCAGTGAGTACCGCCGAAGTATTCTCAGCGCCGGAGTTGACACGCAATACTCCGCCCATTAAAGTGGCCGCCGTTCTCGAGCAGGGCGGTCGAAATGACTGCCAGCCGGTGGTCGAGCAGCGCTACCCAGCTGTACGTAACGCTCTGATCTTGCTGAATAAATTTGTTCAGGCAAAACTAACCGGAACGGGTGGTTGTGTGTTTGGGTCCTTCCCAAACAAAGCCGAAGCTGATAAAGTCGCGGCCCAACTTCCAGCCACACTGCCAAGTTTTGTAGCCAAAGGCAGCAACATTTCGATGTTGCACCGAACCCTGCAAAGCTTGACCTGAGAAGCGGATGCCAAGCATCCATACACGTTACAGGGGCGTCGCCAAGCGGTAAGGCACCAGGTTTTGATCCTGGCATGCGTTGGTTCGAATCCAGCCGCCCCTGCCATATTCCGACCAGCAGAACCCGCTTCTGCTGGTCGACAGATACATCAGGTCAAACCTAAGCCGGCAGGTACAACTCGTGTCCAAGATGATGGTGTTTACGGGGAATGCCAACCCCGATCTGGCTCGTCGTGTCGTTCGTCAGCTGCACATTCCGCTGGGCGAAGCTTCCGTTGGCAAGTTCTCCGATGGCGAGATCAGCATCGAGATCAACGAGAATGTTCGCGGCAAGGACGTGTTCCTGATTCAGCCGACCTGCGCACCGACCAACGACAATCTGATGGAACTGGTGGTACTGGCTGACGCCTTCCGCCGCTCCTCCGCCAGCCGCATCACGGCGGTGATCCCCTACTTCGGCTATGCCCGCCAGGACCGTCGCCCACGCTCGGCCCGGGTGGCCATCAGCGCCAAAGTGGTTGCTGACATGCTGACAGTGGTCGGCATCGACCGCGTACTGACCGTTGACCTGCACGCTGACCAGATCCAGGGCTTCTTCGACATCCCGGTAGACAACATCTACGGCTCGCCGGTCCTGATTGACGACATCATCGAACAGCGCTTCGACAATCTGATGATTGTCTCCCCGGATATCGGTGGTGTGGTTCGTGCGCGCGCGGTGGCCAAGACACTGGGTGTTGATCTGGCGATCATCGACAAGCGCCGTCCCAAGGCCAACCAGTCGGAAGTGATGCACATCATCGGTGATGTGGAAGGCCGCACCTGCATTCTGGTCGACGACATGGTCGATACCGCCGGCACGCTCTGCCACGCCGCCAAAGCGCTGAAAAACCATGGCGCGGCCAAGGTGTTCGCCTACTGCACGCACCCCGTGCTGTCCGGCCGCGCCATAGAAAACATTGAAAATTCCGTACTCGATGAACTGGTGGTTACCAACACCATTCCCCTGTCCGCCGCCGCGCAAGCGTGTGCACGAATTCGCCAACTTGATATTGGCCCGATTGTCGCTGAAGCGGTTCGCCGTATCAGCAATGAAGAATCGATCAGCGCGATGTTCCGCTAAGCGCGAAACACCCCTGATTGAACTGTGCCCCGCTGAGCGGGGCTTTTTGCCTAACCGTCTGGATGCTGGTCGCAAGCATGAAGGCCGGTCGGGTTTATTGGAGAAGTGAAATGACTGATTTTACCCTGAATGCCGAAGTGCGTTCCGACCTGGGGAAAGGTGCGAGCCGCCGCCTGCGTCGTAATGCCGCCCTGGTTCCAGCCGTGATTTACGGTGGCGAAGCCGCTCCTGAATCCATCAGCATCCTGGCCAAAGATCTGGCCAAAATGCTCGAGAACGAAGCAGCTTTCAGCCATGTGCTGGCCCTGAACGTTGCCGGCACCAGCCAGAACGTGCTGATCAAAGCCCTGCAGCGTCACCCGGCCAAAGGCTTCGTGCTGCACGCTGACTTTGTGCGCGTAGTTGCTGGCCATAAACTGACCGCACACGTTCCCCTGCACTTCACCAACGAAGCCACCTCGGTTGGTGTGAAGCAGCAAGGCGGCGAAGTGTCCCACACCATCGCTGAAGTTGAAGTTTCCTGCCTGCCGAAAGACCTGCCGGAATTCATCGAAGTTGACCTGGCATCAGTTGAAATCGGTCAGATCCTGCACCTGTCCGACCTCAAGCTGCCAGCTGGCGTACAACTGGTAGCCTTGGCTCACGGGAACGACCTTGCTGTTGCCAACATCCACGCTTCGCGCGTGAAAGACGAAGGCGCTGCCGAGTAATACTCGTCAAGCCTGACCGAGGGCTCCTGTCGTGACTGCCGTTCAACTGATCGTTGGCCTGGGAAATCCAGGCCCGGAATACGACCAGACCCGGCATAACGCGGGAGCCCTTTTTGTTGAGCGCCTGGCAGCCCAGAAAGGCGTAAGCCTCAGCGCAGAGCGCAAGTATTTTG
>JACCEA012000356.1_pt1 | contig 14311 bp, 7 predicted proteins | sample 7449851 | NCBI WGS metagenome assembly JACCEA01 (sample SAMN15323453, study PRJNA562643) | freshwater metagenome | isolation source: river surface water | place: USA:Blue River Watershed | collected 2017-08-18 | reverse complement strand
GCCACATTATAACATTATAAAAGATAAATACGAGCAAGCTAAATTTTACTTAGAAAATAAAAATGGTAAAAATATGCATGAAGAATTGTTTAATCATCAGATTAGAGATATTCTTTCACGTATATCTGATAGAACAGTTGAGAAAATGCAAATTCCATTAAAATCACACCCAAAGAATTTTATATTAAGCAATATTAGAGTACCACCAAATACTATCCGTCCAGATATTCGTAGAATTGGTGGATCAAGATCAAATAATAATGACATAACAGCTCTTACAAAAAATATTGTAGAAATAAATGAGTCATTGCCAATCGAAATCCCAAATATTGCAGACATTTCAAAAGAACTAAGAGAAATGTATTTTAATTTAGATTTGATATATTACGAAATGATTAAAGGTTCATCTGTAACAAATAATCAAGTTCGTATTGGTATTAATTCTAATAAAGCTCCTATGTCTATCGCAAATAGAATACCAAAAAAAGTAGGGCGTGTTAGAAGAAATCTTATGGGTAAAAGAACAACACATATGCTGCGATCAGTTATTACCGGAGATAACTCACTTAGAGTAGATGAAATAGGTGTGCCTATAGAACTTTGTAAATCTTTGCAAATTCCTGAAACGGTTCATGATTTTAATAAAGCGCAGCTAAATGCATATTATATTAACAAAAGAAATATATATCCAGGATGCGCTGGTATTAAAATAAAGGCAAAAAACAAATATCATAAAATCGAGCATTTAGATCCCAACTATGAATTGCAAAATGGAGATATTGTTTATCGCGATCTAATAAACGGTGACTACATAGGCTTTAATAGGCAGCCATCTTTATTATTCGGTAACATCGGATCGCATCGTATAGTAACTATGGAAAAAGGGTCTACTATCAAAATTAACGTAAGTGCGTGTGCACCATATAATGCCGATTTTGATGGAGATGCTGCTAATGGACTGATTGCACAGAACATTCAATCAAGAACAGAACTTGAGAAAATGAGCTGGATTGGTAATTGGATGATAAGTTATCAAAACCATTCTCCATATTTCGGAAACTTTCAAGATTCGCTGATTGGGTCGGCAGAAATAACAAGGTCTGATGTTAGTATGGATAGATATCATGCTATGTCGCTTTTCTCAAATATCACACCACCTACAAAAGAAAATATTGCTTTTGATAAAGATATTTATAATGGTAGAGAAATTGTTAGTAAATTCCTTCCAAAAATAAATTTCCCAAAAAAGAAATCAAAAATATATTTACCACAATACGCACCTTTTATTAAGTACGATCCTGATGAAATCTATGTCCAAATTAATAGAGGCGAATTAATCTCTGGTACTTTAGACAAATCTACGGTCGGTCAGCAAGTTATGGGATCTGTATTCCATATTATTAACAACGAATATGGTGCGAAGGCTGCTCTAGAGACTATATACAATTTTCATCAGCTGGCTGCACGGTTCTTCTTATGGCATGGGTATACAGTAGGAATACGTGATATTAATGTTAGTGAAAATGCTATGAACGAAATTCGCGCAAGAACAATCGCTATGAAAAGAGAAGCTCAGGATATCACTGACAAACTCAATCGTCGCGAACTAGTTCCGCCAATAGGTATGACTCTTCAGGAATACTATGAGCATGAACAGTTAAATGCTTTGGAACCTGCTGATGACTTTGTTACACCTATTCTCAATGATATTAATTTCAAAAATAATAAAATTGCTAGATTAATTTTTACCGGATCGAAGGGTAAAGAAACTAATCTTATTAATATTAACGGAGGTTATGGGCAAATTACTATCAATGGTCGACGCCCACCAAGAAACTTTAGCTGGGGTAGAACATCACCGTATTTCTTGCGATATGATACTAGCCCAGAATCTCTAGGGTTTATTGATACATCATACAGAGAAGGAGTTAAACCGGAAGTGTTCCCATTTGCAGCTGGTGATGCTCGTCACAGTTCTATTGCTAATGCTCTTAGTACAAGTGTTTCTGGTGCTCTTGGTAGAATTAGTATTAAAAATCTAGAGTCTATTATCGTTAATAATCTTAGACAGTGTGTAAAAGATGAAAATATTGTGCAGCTTCTATATGCCGATGCTGGAGTAGATACTAGGAAGACTGAAAATGTTAAATTCTTAACAGCAATGATAAGTGATAAAGAAATGGAAGAACAATATCACTCTTACGTTTCTAGTTTTCCAAGTCTCGGGGCTTTAACGACTTCGAAGAAAAAAGAAGTTCAAACAATCTTGGATAAAGAATTTGAGCAACTTTGTAAAGATAGAGCATTGTTTAGAGAAATATTCTTCTGGGCGGAAAATAACAATCCTGGTCAGTTTTTGATAGATCATACTATGCAAATGCCAGTAAATATTTTTAGAGTAATCGAAGATGTTTTATATAATTATGAAGATATCATTGATAAACTGCCAAAAGAACAAAAAGTTTTAGATCCTGTCAAAACTATAGAAAAAGTAAATGAATTCTGTGAGATTTTACCGTACGCTTATTACAATAATAATTGCGAATTACGTCGTATTAAAATACCAGAACATATTGATAGAGCATTAATATTACTTCGTATTCTGATTAGAACTTATTTAAATACTTCAAATTTACTAAGGAAAAAAATAGTAAATTATCACTTAGATATTATCTTAGATAAAATCAAAATGGTATTTAAAAATTCGTTAGTAGAATATGGTTCAACAGTTGGTATTATTGCCGCACAGTGTTTATCAGAACCACTAGTACAGTATGTTCTTGATTCTAAACATAGATCTGGTGGTGGTGGTGGTACACAAACTAATGTAGTTGAACGTATAAAAGAAATTCTTGGTTCTCGTGATACAGATAAAATGAAAAATACTTCTATGCTGATCATGGTAAAAGAGATTTATGAAAAAAATAAACTAAAGGTTCAAGAAATCGCAAATTATATTGAAATGATGGATTTTGAGAGATTCATATACTCTGAGCGAATCTTCTTCGAGGAATTTGCTAATCCAGTTCATCCTGATTACATAAGTGATAAGAAAATGATAGATAGTTTTCTTAAACATAATATCGGTATGAATATTGGACAAAATCTTAGCAAATGGTGTGTTCGATATGAGCTTAATAGAGAAGAACTAATTATTAATAGTATGAAACTTGATACACTAATTACAAAACTAAGAATAAAATATCCAGATATGTTTATAGTATATTCTCCAGAAAATTCAGATAAAATAATTGTACGGTGTTATATTTCTAATAGCATGATTAAAATACCTAGTGCAGGATTTTCTGAATCTATAGTTTTTGACCTAGTCAAAAAAATTAATAGCACAATCATTAGAGGTGTTAAAAATATTACTTATGCAAAAGTCGTGCCAATTGCAAAGTCAGAAATCTTAGAGGATGGTTCTATTTCTAATTCCCAGGTATGGGGTATAAGCACTATAGGATCTAATCTAGAAGAAGTGCTTGAGAACCCGTATGTGGATAAATATAGGACACACACTGATAGTATTAAAGAATTCGAAGACATGTATGGTATAGAGGCTACCCGCGAAAAAATCACACGCGAAATCCGTAAGAATATGAATAGCGATAACGTCATCAGAGAGCACACAAGTGTCTTCAGTAGTGAGATGTGCTATGCAGGAGTGACCAGCTCTATACAACGTACAGGATTGCAGCTACGTGAGATGAATAACGTCACTCTACGGCTAAGTTTCCAATCACCAATTCAGGTTATAGAAAACGCAGCAAGTAATGGCATTGTTGATACAATTAATGGTGTTTCTGCCCCACTAGTACTTGGTATGTCGCCTAACATAGGTACTACCTATAACAATTGTTCTATTAATGAAGAATTCGTTGAAAATTACTTTAAGAACTTTAACAAAAATATTGACGATGAATTGTAAAATTCATTGTTATATGAATACTATTCATTATTACAAAAATCTAAAAAAATATAAAAATGATTTTTTTTGTTACAAGAAATCAATATGGAAACATATATAGATATCTGGAATAAATATATAAAAGATATTAAAATTTGTGATAAAAACATATATCACAATATACATGATATTGCAGATTTACTTGAAATTTCACATGAATTGATGTGTAGTATTATTAATAAATATAAAATACATACAAAACAATTTGTAAATAATAACAAAGTTTCTAAATATATAACACATGAAGAAATTCATGAAATCGTTTTATTTAGCGATATTTCTTTTAGTAGAAAAATTATAAGACGCGCGTATATGATTATAAATGATAAAATAAAATATAATTCAAAAGAATTATCAAAAATACTTTCTATTGACGAAATTACAAAACGGATAGAAAATATCGCACCAGTACTTTCGGATATTCATTATATTTAAAATAAATTTTATCTATTTTTTATAATCATGAAAAAACATTTTATATTTTTTTTACTAAAATTTTTATATTTTTCATGATATATAAATAATGGAATTTACTACCTCAAATATCTTAAAAGTAATTGGTATAATCATTATCGTGGTTGTTCTTATAGTTATTTTTACTGTTAAACCAGCTAATAATAACCAACCACCGATTTTAGAATTACCACAAGTACCTAATGTAAATGATACAGGGATAATAGATGCTCCAATATACTATCCTGCTCCAGCTCCGGCGCCAACGCCTACTCCCACACCTACCTCAACGCCTACTCCCACACCTACCTCAACGCCTACTCCTACACCTACCCCAACACTAGCCCCAGCACCAGTGCCTGTATCAACAGCCCGCTCATATAACTACTACAAATCTATCGATTATCCTTTGGGTGATATTCTTCAATCTGAAGGAAAAACTGTTGATCAGTGTAAGATTTTGTGTGATCAGACCACAGAATGTGATGCATTTACGTATGAAATCGCAAAATCTAAATGTTTCCTAAAAAATTCTGATAAAGCACAACAATGGCCATACAGAAATCAGAATTATGATCATTATTCTGTCAAAACTCGCAATCCAGAATATAATGTTAACGTTATAAGATGGGATGCTATGAAAGATAGATGTATGGCAGTTTCAAATGGAACGCAATCTAAAGGTGCTAACGGATCTCGAGCAATACTCTGGGATTGTAATAATGCCGGATTAGATCCTAATTTCCACTTTGTTTATCATGATGGACAAATTAAATGGGTCAATAATGGATCTATTACTAATAAATGTCTAAATGCAAGTAGTGGTGCCCAAAATAAAGGAGTTAACGGAACAAAGATTGCTCTTTGGGATTGTAATAATAAAGACGCTAATAATTTATTCAAACGAGATGGTAGAATGATTCGATGGGCAAATGATGGCTCCATTGCAAATAAATGTATAGCAGTTGATAATGGTGTTAATACTGGTGGTAAACTAGACACTAGTATGGTATTATGGGATTGTAATGATAAAGATCCTAATTTTCTGTTTACTTCTGTTGATAGATAATTAAAAATATAATCAAAAAATAATTAAAAAAACTTATATAATATATTGATAATGGCTTTAACATCGAAACAAATATTACAATTAGCAATAGCCGCAGTCTTGCTAATTATATTAATAATGGTTATTATTAATTACTATCAAAAAATAGAAAATCCTAATGATCCTGGAGTATTACAAAAGGTTGGAAAAAATTTAACAGTGGCTGCAGACATATTTTGGTCTATCAGTAGAATATATCAAGTATTAGTAATGGCTTCATTTTTATAAAATTGCTAAATATAAAGTATAAAATATAAATACAAAAGTATTATATCCACTAGTTAGTGAATTCCATTGTAATTTGTTCATTTGGTCTTTTAATAAATTGTAGATAATTTACTATATTACTAATAAATATTGGAGAAAATATCCACGCAGATTTAAATGGGTTTTTAATATCACCTACTAAAATTTCTATTAAAGTATTTAGATTCTTTTGAGTAATTATTAGTTTATTTTTTTTGCAGTAAATTACACTATCTTCTTGGCATGGTATAAATATATTTGGAAAATTTTTTTTATCTTTCATAAATTTGTTAACTTCGACATCGGATTTTATAGAAACAATACGTTTAGAAAGTTTAGTAAGTTCTTTGATTAAAACTTTATGAGTTAACATTTTTAATTCATTTATTGTAACTTTATCAAAATTGTAAATAGTATTGTCTATACGTTCTAGTAAAATTTTCTTATTACGATGTGTAGTATTGTAATCAGTTATTTGTCTAGATAAAATATTTAAATCGCTTCTATATTGAAATTGATATTCTTGATTCTTTTCATAGTATTTTGTAAGATCTTTTTTAATATTATCGAGCAAAGATTCAGAATTTATTTCTATGATATTTTTTTTAATACGAGTTCGCATTTGTAAATTTCTATCTTTATTTAATAAATGAGTCAGTTCTAATAAAAATAATTCATATAAATGATAATTATATGCATTTTTTACGATATTTTTAATACAATCATCTGACATGATTTTATTACTTACTAAATTTTTATTAATATCATCTGGATGATACAATATTCTTTGGAATTTTGCATTCTTTAATTTTTTAGCATATTTCATTGGTAGCGGCTGGTGATAATAATTCATGTTATTATGTATAAATCCGATAACTTTGTTTGGATTTTTTGATTTTGTGTCGTATATATTGTCTAACAATATCCATTTATCAACTGTTATATAGGTATATTTTATATCATTTCGTTTATCCATCATAAGATTTCTATCATTGCGTTTTTCATATTCAGACATTATCCATTTATTGAAATCTCTAATGAATTTATTTATATGATTAAATGAGGTTTTATACTTTTTAATTTCGTAAGGTTTATATTCGATTTCAATTAAATTCTCTAAGTTATATCTTGAGAATGCGACTGGCATATAAATTTTATTAATCCCATCCTGTATTTGTATATAATAACATTTATTGTGATTATTTATAAAATATTTAGTAATGGAATATTTTTTACCTAAAATACTATTCATAAATCTTTCATATACTCTTAATGTAATTTCTTTTGATGTAGTTTCTTCGTTAGTATCACTAAATTCGTAAATTCTATATATAACATCTGTGATAGAATCTTGGTAGGAAAATAATTTCTTGTCAATTAGAAAAGTTCTAAAGTATATAATATGATTCAGATAATATATAGGATTATATTGTGTATCTTTTTTTATTAAAACAATGTATTTGTAATTTTGATTTTTAATATTAACAAGTGTATCTAAAAGCTGTATTTTAATAATTTCTTGAGATTGTGATGAGAAATCTTCAAATATAACTGAAATAACGTATAAATAGTAATATGCTATATCAATAAATATTAAATTCCATGGTATATGATTTTTGGTATCTATAAATGAATTAAATCCTTTTTTATTAATATTAATAAAATTTTCATTTATACTTTCAATAAGAGCATCTATATTTGCAAAATATTTAATTATAGCACCGTCTAGTATCATGTTGAAGTAATACGTATCTTTTTTTAGTAATTTAGTTACTTCAATACACATATCTCTAACACTTTTGTCTAATGAAAATGCTAATGTTGTAATATAACCAACATTTTTTACATAGTTTAAATTTTGATCTACCCCGTATAAATAATACTTCTTTTTATCACTTTGTTTAACTACGGATATATTGTATAATAAAGCAGATACAGTTTCTTCTGGAAGCCTACAAATATGCCGAGGGTATATATTTTTTCCATAAACCATTATATATCTAATATCCGAATTAGTATCAACTTTAATATCAGCTTCACTTTCATAAATGTGATTTTTTAAACAATGGTCATAAATAAGTTTTCTGGTCTTACTTTTGATATCATCATCAGATTTTTGAGGAGGCTTAATTTTGCAACAAGGTAAACAATAATTCTTTGGATGCTTATTAACTGTAAATTGTAAATATGGATATTTTTTATTAGGACAATAGTAATATGCTGGTGTATGTGTAGTAAAATTCCAGTAATTTACGACATTATTTTCTCTAGATTTTTTGTCTAAGCTATCGTATTCTTCATCGTTTAATATAACGGGTTGATGTTCTTTTTGACATATTCTTGAATATATCATAGATGATTTATGTTCTCTTTTGAAATCATATAGAACGGGATCTTGATGACGCAATGTTTTAACATTCTTTTTTTCATATTTTACTACTGTTTTTTTGATATTCGTGGTTTTTTTGATATCATTTTGTAAATTATTAAAAATGTTAATTATATAAATATAAATAATAGACCATTCTTCTTCTTTAATACCTTCGATTAATATTTGTACATTTCCATATTTGTATATTACTGATAGTCGTCTGCTATTTTCATAGAATTGGCGCCATTTATTTTTTACTGCAATATTTGTCAAATAATTGTAGTAATTATTAGTACTAATGTTATTTTCTATTATTTTAACATCGAACTTATACATTCCTTTTGTAAAATAGTATTCGAGAATATTATCATTTTCTCTTGTAGGATTATCAACTACTTCAATTATATTCGCTTTTAGATATTTTGATAATATGTTTTCTATAAGCAGAAATTCATTATAACTTATATTATGACGATAGATTAAAGAAATGTTATTTTCTAGAAACTTAACATTACTAGTATCCATTTTTTTAAGAACATAATTAGAATTGATTACTGAACTATTAAAATTATTTAGTTTATCTATAAAAGCATTTACATATTTGCTAACGATCTTTATTATATCTGGAAAATCATACATTTTATCTTCGGGCCACTGCGAATAAATGAAAATATCGCCATTAGAAGAAATTAATAAATCTAAATAAGGTATTTCTTCGATAGGCATTCTTATAAGCATAGTATTTATATTTATTGTAGGAGTATTTCTTTCAATAATGTCGGTCATAGAAGCACTAGGTCTAACAGCTTTTTTATGTAGCATAATATTTTTTCCTTTATATTCGGCATGATATTTTATAAGTGCTATATCACCATTTATTTCTAATATATCGAACAGATTTCGCAAATTAATAAAATTAATAGTTATAAAGCTTTGAACATATATGATAGAATTTTTAATACTCAGAAATAAATTTTTCTCTATATATTTTTTATTTGAAGACTTATTTGTATAAAAATCTAGAGCCTCATTTGTTATTTTTGATTCTAATTCTAATTGAGTTTTAAATCTAGTTTTATCTATATGAATATCTGGATACATTATTGCCAGGTCATCATCCGAATTAGTTACATAATCATTCCATACGTAATTAGAAATCATAGGCCAAAATAATAATACAAATCCATAATATAGGATTTCGATACTAGTTTTATCTTTTATAGTTACTAACTCTGTTTTATTAATAAAATCATCTAAGTTAAACAAATTAATTTCGTAAATTCCACGATCATAGAGAGTTTCTTTTATGATCGAAAATGAGTCATATGTATTAACTTTGTAAACTGATCTCATATTATAATAATTAATCAATATAGGAGTCTCATTAATATATTCTTCATGTTTGGCTTTAATAATATCATTCATAATATTTACATTCGTAACATCATTTCTATAGGAAATTGTATATTGTAAATTATGTATTGTATCAACATGTTTATACCATAAATTCTGTTTATACATAGGAATATTAGTGGCGTATGCGATTTTTTTCCTAAGTAAAATAAAATCATCGAATTCAAATAGATCAATGTAAATATATTTTACAGTTGGTTTTAGCGGTCTTTGCTTTTGTTTTCTTGATGGTATAGATTTTTTTTCAGTAACTTTAGATGGCTTAACTGGTAATAACTTTTCTTCTTCACTATCCTCAAGAGATTCAAATTCTGTTAGCTTATATATATCAGCTAAGGTAACATCAGCGTCTTCATCATTGTCACCACCCTTAGTTTCTTTATGAATAATATCTACGGCTAATATTTTTTGCCATTTTTTTCCATAAAAATCTAGAAAAATCTTTGCGGTATTTTTATCTATCTTATTATTACTACTAAGTTTATCAAGTCCCTTTTTAATATTATCTGGAACATTGCCAACGAAGATATATACAGTTTTTATATTACCTTCTCTATTTAATAAATTTACTCGTAAGGGCTTCTTCACTAAAACATTTAATACCATTATTTATAATAATTGAGTTAAATCTGTATTAAATTTGTATTATTATTTATATTAATAGTTGTATATTTTATTTGTTTTTTTATTGGTTTTTAAATTTGTTTTTTTATTGGTTTTTAAATTTGTTTTTTAAATTTTTTTAGAAAATAAAAAAAATACAAAATATAGTGTATAATATGAGTCAAGATTTTGTATATATAATTCCTATTATCTTAATTATTTATCTTTTGATAAATCATGACGGTGTGAAAGAATTCTTTACATTAATTCCTGTAAGATCGCAAGTAGATGGGTTTATATATCCCGTTGTTTCAAAATACTATGATAAAGAATTGGCAGCGAATGCTATTGGAGAAATGAATACATTTTCGTTAAAGTTAATAAAAAAATTAAAAGAGGTATATTTAGATACACCAAATTTATTAAATACACCAAATTTATTAAATAATGAAATGAAGAATTTGTCCAGTCGCGCACACTTAGAATATAAAAAGGGAAGAGATGCTATTACAATTTTATTAAATAGATATAACACAAAATCGTTTAAGGAGAACGATAGTGATAATCCGGCAAAGACAAGTTATACTACTGATAAAGGTCGAATAATAGCTTTATGCTTACGCGAAAAAGTATCTGGTCAGAATAAATTACATGATCTCGACTTAATTAAATTTGTATTATTGCACGAATTAGCGCATATTATAACAGTTAGATATGATCATGATTTTAGCTTTTGGTGCAATTTTAAATTTTTGTTAGAATTTTGTGAAAAGCATGATTTGTATAAAGCTGTCGATTATAATAAATACAACACAGTATACTGTGGATTATTAATAGAATATTCTCCTGTAACAGATCCGCAAATACCTTCTTATTTTTATTAATTTATTTAAAAAGATAATATGTTTGTAAATATAATTATGCCACAAGATTTTGAAACATTTGAAAAAATAAGTGATAAATACAAAAATAAAAAAAATGATAATTCCGATTTAATCGGAATGATAACTGAGTTAATTGGTAAAGTTAATTTTAAAATCGCTATATTTCTTTTTATATTATCAATAATTATATTTTCTGACAGTTTTGTAGAATTATTTTTACAAGATATACCAGGGGCTGTTGATGACACAGACAATCCTACATCAAAAGGAACAATTATACAATTAATGTTTCAAACATTTGGATATATTATTATAGATTTATTAATAAATAGTGATATTTTATAATTGATCATCATATATAGATTCGTATCCCGAATTGCTATCTTCTGAAACAATTTCATTATGATCTTTACTAGAATCAAATGATATTTTATCAAAATATTTAGAAAATATATAATGTAACCAATAATAGATTTCGTATACTTCAAGTTCTGAAGTTGCGCCATCAATATTAATTTTACCAGAACTTAGAATTTTAATTGTTATTTTTTTGTTATCTTTGCCAGGAATACTTCTTAGGAATTTTATCAATAAACCTGGGTAGCGTTCGCTATTCAAAGATATTTCAGAAATATGATAAAATCCAATATTGCAGTATTTGAATATATTATGTATCATATAATCAGTTATCCCTTTTATTTTAAATATTTCCGCATATTTGCTGATATCTTTGCATAATTGAAAACTTTTCTCTGTATAAAATATATCATTAATTTTTGCTAATATAAGAGTAATATTTAAATTTGTTACTCGGCAAGTATAATTTCTCATAACACTAGTTATATAGGGAATTTCTATCTTCTTATCATTACCAAAGTAATCGTTAAGATAGTCTTGTAAGAGCGAAATAGTACTTACTAAATCAGTCATGTCTGGCTGTTTAACTCCAGGAATCTGATAACATCCATTTCTAAAAATTTTGATCTTTGTAATTTTTTTGTTATATTGATTGTATATTTCAAAAGTAATCTGACTACTAAAGTATTTGCCTGTTCCTTGAACTTTTCGTTTAGAACTTTTTTTCTTTGGTTTTCTTCCGCGATTTGTATTAATAATTTTTTTAACTAGTTCATTTTTATCATGATTTTGCAGATTATTTTCCATAACATATTTTGGTACGCATGTGCAACTAGCCTCGTAACTTGTAAATATTTCTATTAGCTCAATAATAGAATTCAAATGATTAGTACAGAATTGTAAATCATTTAAATCTACAATAAAATGTTCTAAGACAGTATACAATTCTTTGACTTCTTCTTTACAAAGTATTTTATAATTTTGAATATTTGTAAAGTTTTTAAGTATTTTTGCAGTTTTCTTTTCTTTGTATCGTTTATCCATATTAATTTTTGTTTTAATATTTTTGACATACAGTTCCATAAATTGTTCTGTGTTTTCATCAATACGTTTACTAATATCAAAAACTTTTTGAGTATCTAATAATGGATTACATAAGCAACCTATCTTAATATTTGTATTGTTCAGAACTTTTACGGAGTTAATCATGTCGAATAATAAGTGATTGTGATATGGATTTGGCCACGAGTATATTTCGCCATAATTGCAGCCTACTTTTAAGATACCATATTTTATTGGCGGAACACCAAGAATTTTAATCAATTCTTCTTCTGTAATATTTAGATTAGTAAACTCACCACGGGCTGTTAATGTGGATGCTTGAAATTCTGTAAATATATCACAGTTTGATAATCGTTTAAAAAACTCTATATTGCGATACATTTCTTCTTTTTTATTACTTAAAATACCATTATAAATTTTGATTCCGTCAATAATATTATATTCATAAAATTGCAATTCTCGTTCATCAATAGGTATAATTGGTATATCTTTTTTTTTAATTTTTTTAGGTTTTTTAACAGTCTTTTTTACTGTCGGCTCTTTTATTTTCTTTTCTTTGAATAAAGTATCTAGATTATCCATAAGAATAATTGATTATAAATAAAATCAATTATCTCTATAACATAATTACACTATTCAATTTTTTATAATGGTATTTTCAAAGGATATTTTATAAGAGTAAATATTATAAATATATATTTATAGTAAAATTATATCAGCCTTATAATAAATTCATTTTAGATATTTTTATAAAACATGTCTGGAGGTTCATTATTTAATTTGATCTTTGCTAGTAGTAGGGCTGATAAACTATTATTTGCAACAGATTTTTTACGTCAACGTATCAATAAAATTGTATGGGAAAAACGTGGTAAAGATCCAGATACGCAGCAAAATATATACGATGCGGCAGATGGGATTAGTATGAATATTTATAATAATATTCATAGTTCTTTTTTACCAACTCTTATAGATATAGAAAAGTCGCACACGACTTTTATAAACTCATATTATAAGCCTAATATACTAATGGTATCGGAATATGTGAAAGTTTCATCAGGCCCAAATCTTCAATTTGGAAATACTGTTTCGTTTATATTTCCGCAATATGGTCAATTCAGTACAGATGCGTGCATTCATGTTAGATTATCATCCATGTCGGCAATCAGTTATAAAGATCGCGTACGTTATGTAGCACTATTGGGTCATAAGCTTATTAAAAATGTAAAATTTATAGTAACCAATGGAGGAATTTTAGATGAGTATACTACAGAACAATATAATACTTACTATCAATATGAATTGCTTGATCAACATAAAAATGCATATTTGCGTAATATAGGTCAAGAAATTCCATCATTAGGTTATATAACTCCTGATCCAGCGACTGACATGTTTAGAGAATATAAGCTAATTGGTAATGGTAATCAAACTCTAAAAAGAGTTCATAATGAGATCGATTTATATATACCACTTATATTTTGGTTTAACAAAGAGCGTAAAGATGCTTTAATGTCATTACCGTGGGGTCAGCTACAAGTAGATGTAACATTAGCAAGTATAGAAGAAATTGTTGGAGTATATGATGGTGGTGGCGGAGGTTTATATAACCCACCTACGTTGGAAATCTGTGATCTTTATGTGAATCAGTTATGGACGCTGCCGGAAATATTCCAACTATATGCGAAGAAATTTGCATTTTCTATTATTAGAGTTAACAAATTCAAAAAATATAATCTCGATAAACTTGTTGGTAATCAAGAATATAAAATATTGCTTAATGATATAAAATGGCCAGTAGAAGTATTATGGTTTAGTTTTAGACCCACATCAAATATGATGCT
>JACCEA011223021.1_pt1 | contig 14313 bp, 7 predicted proteins | sample 7449851 | NCBI WGS metagenome assembly JACCEA01 (sample SAMN15323453, study PRJNA562643) | freshwater metagenome | isolation source: river surface water | place: USA:Blue River Watershed | collected 2017-08-18 | reverse complement strand
GAGTGATTCCGTTGTAATTGTCAACGATTTGGCCCCTATTTTTACATTCAGTTATCTTATTTATGCTTCTTAGGATGCAAATACGTGTGTGAAATGGTCGCTAATGCCTAAAATTTTGATGGTAAGCCTGATGTAGATACAGAGGACAACTTTTGCCTAATTCTTTAAAAATCATCGCCGAATACACAGATTTTTGCAATCCAAATTCGTAACCTAATCATAAGCTATCACTTAAACATAATTGACTGTCGCAAGTTTCACTGGAACTGCTTCATTAAAGAGTTATCCCGTAGTGTAGAACATTTAAAAGTAACCCAGTAGGTCTATTTTTGGAAAATTTTGATGAAATTACCTGGGTGATGAAAAAGCTAGGTGACACTCTACATGAAGTTCTTAGGACTTGAAAGTGGTAGATGCGGTATAGGACTACCTGAATTAATGATTTTGAAGAAACTTCAGAGTAGGATATTAAAAACAGTGCTATATGCATATTAAGGTTTAATAGTAACCATTGATAATGACACGGGATGCTGAAGAGCGAATAGAATATACTTCCGACGGCACAAAATGCTTCAACCACATCTTCTTCAAAGCTTCATAGCGATTATAGTCCAATTGAAGAGGCTTACCTCTAACAGATTGTCTGATTTCGCCATATTTATCAGTGTAAGGAGAAGCGAAGTATGCGCATCGCGGACCATGGCTCAATACAACCCGACAATCCTATCAAAGAAAATTAACCTACTAACAAAACGATAGAGTTATAATTACCTGCAATGTGAAAAACAATCCAATGCCTTTGCTACAAACATATGAATGACTGAGACATTGTCCCTGTCCAGATGCATCCAATACTGCACCGCATTGCAAACATACGGCGGGAAATTCATAAGTGGCTATCGAAGAAACCAAAGCATGCAATTTGGAATAATCTCTTGGCAATGGAAACAACGAAGGAGCTGATAGGGATGGATAGTACTTATACTTGGGCAACAACGGATAGAACTTTACTTTGATTGACTTTTGTTCCACCGACGTCAACATAGTGGTCAAGTTGAGTTGTAATTGTTTATCCTCTATCTTCACTTCGGATGACAACTCTCCGCTACCCCTTTGAATATTTCCAATAAGGGTTGCGATAGAATCACCACGTATACTGTTCATTTCATCGCAGATTATTCCATCAAACGCTAGAGCAGAAAACCAGCTTTCCATAATGTCTTGAACCAATTCTCTTCCTTGATCATCAACAACACCATTGTCGTCGCAAAGTATGGGTAAAAGTGCATCAAGTCCTAAGAACTTCATATAATTTATTACCAGATCTTCCGATAGGAACGCTTGCTCAACTTTTTGGAACAGCCAGCTCCCCAAATGGTCTTTATCGATTGAATCAGCGTCTTGAGTGCGTAATAAAACGTGAACAACCGATCTTAAAAATACTGTCCACTCAAACAGTATCATCCTCACATTGCTTCTTTCAAGTGGGCAGAAAATTTGTCCATTGATTCCCAACTTTGAGTTTTGCCATGCACAGTTGATAAGGGCAACTAAGGGCTTCAATTTCACTATTTCCATGGTGCCCAACATGGTGGACTCTTCTTGGTCTGAATAAGAATATCTGTTGATTAGAATAATTTGCACCAGTGATGCAACACACAACCAGGGAATTAACTTTTCTAATGGAATGGGATCTCTAGCATCATCATTTTCATCATCACTTGCATCACTGTCTCTATCTTCATTTGAGTACTTGTACGCCATGGGACACAGAGAGACCACAAATACAACAGTATCCAATAAAGGAAGAGTCAGCAGTGGCGCTGACGGATTTTGCATCCAATACTTTTCCCGTTCATGAGATATCGCGATGGATGATGGAGCGATGCACTGACCAGCCACTCTTTGCACCAATGAAGTTATCGTGAGCTTGTCGAAACGACAAGCTACCGCAAATAATGCAATCAATGGCATGATATCTGATACTCGACGCAAATCATCTTGACCTGGTGCATACACTTTAAAATTTAGATGATTGGACGCACCAATTTCGGATTCACGATCCAAATCCGACCACATGGACTGAATGACATCAAGAGAATAACCTGGCACTTCCCCTACCATCAAATCGCAGCATAAAGTATAAGTGACACATGCTATCAGCAATTCCAGGAGTTGAACTTTGTCCTCAGGCTTTGAATCGACACGAGTCATGAAAGTCCCAGAAACTAAAGGCCCCATGGTGTTGAAAAGATATCTGTGAATAGGTAGTTTGCAATCAGTGAAAAAATAAATAAATTTACAGCTAAAAGCTTACGTCACGAATCGTTCTTGATCCAAGTAATCTTGAACTAATTCACCATTCATCAACTTGATATTGCTATCCACCTCTTGAAGTAAGTACATTTCCAACCATTGCGCCCAATCATTTCGCATCGAAGCAACCAACGAGGATCTTGGGTTATTACTGTTCGCAATATCTTCTATCGTAGCATTCGATTTTGATTTTTGCCTGAACAGGGCCGGGTCAGTTGGAACAGGTAAAAAGCAGTTACACAACTTTTTACAAAGTGGGCAAGGAAAATATCCAAGTGATGGATCCAACATCATATTGTCCTGATACACACTTTTTCTAGAACTGGAATAAAAATATTGTAAATGGCATGTCACATGCATGTAGTGCCCACAAAAGCTTAGGTGCAAATTGCATGATTCCAAATCAGGAGTCAAAAATTTGGTATGATCCACTTTTGGCAATACATCGGCACAAAACAATGACCCTTCAAGAACATCATTGGGTCGATGCGATTTGGGCCACAACACATTCGATGGCTGACACAGTCCTAATAAACCCATACAACTATCGTTACTTGAAGACATGCAAATAATGCACTGCTTTTCATCTTTATCGTCTCCATCAACACCAGCAAGCAATTCACTCGAACCGCTTTCTCGATTCAAACGTGCACTGTTTCGGTTATTGTTGTTTACATTCCCTGATGCACTTGTAAAAGGTTGCCCAATTTCGCCAAGTACCTCGTCGAGAATATCCAAGCCATCGTCAATTCCAATATCATTAAGGTTTTCGATGTTCAAGTTTAGCAAATTTTGGGCGCTGTTCCGGTCATCCTCAATGATTCCAACAGTTTGTGGATTGCCAATACCTTCCTCAACAGTTGAGTTCACTTCATCTTCGTCATCAGACATATCATCCATCATAGCCATAAACTGAGCGGCTGCCGCTTGTATAGACTGCAAAGCGTTTTGCTGACTTTGAACTTTCAGTGAGTCAAGATTAGCTTTGCGATGCTGAGCACCACTCGCTTTTCTTTCCAGCCCTTCGATTAGTTTTCTACCTGATGGACTCATGCTCTTCACTTGTTCAATGATCCAGCCAAGGCAATGATAATCATTTCCCAGGGTTGATACTTCGTTTGCAAGATAAATATCGTGCAAACTTTCCAAAAGGGATGGCCCGACGCAGCGATCCAAGGCCTCCATCTCAATTTCTATACTGAAGTTATCTAAATACCCCTGTATTGTTACGTCTAGTAGATCTTCGCTCTGACTTTGTGCTTCATAAATCGACAATGTTATCAAATGAATGACTTTCGGGAAAAACTTGTCAGAGTTGGATAAGATCCAATCTCTACAAATTTTAGCATACACAGCTTTTGAGGTATAGTTTCTAGCAGATATATATACCAAGTTCCTCAGAACAATTATTAAAAATTCATCAAACAGAATGGACGAACGAAGAGATCGAAAAAAAGGGTGGCAAGCAAATGGAGGTGGAGTTATAGGATTACTAATCATAAACTTAGGTCTCAATTCTAGAGCTTTCGAATGCATCTGGTCACTTAACCTAGAAAAACATGGATCATATAGACTCCAATGTTCCTTCTTCAAAACAAAAAGTGGTGGAGCATTCACATTTGTGGGATTGATGCGATCGGCAACATCGGAGACTATCTCATCGATCTGTTCTGATGTCAGTTTGTCCGTGTCATGAAAAACAGCCATCGTTTCTTGAAGTTTCGAATATGTAACAGATCCGGCCGCCAAAACATGGATAAGCTCACGTCTGAGCAAGGGTATTAGTCGCTCAGAAACTTTTTCTTGCGGCTCTGTAGGTAATTCAGAAATCAAATTTATTAGCAACTGAAGTGAGTCTGTAGTCATCGCAGTGGAATATTCCAAGTAATCATTAAACAAACTTGGAAATGGATGATCCACTTTAAGCAATGTGACTAAGTGCTTGTCGGGAAATACGACACATGGTAAAACATCAAATGCTGCAAAAACATACCACAAAGATATCTTGGCAGGTAGCTTTACCATACAAAATTGCGTTAACAGTGCATCCATATCGCGAAAGATACGACAATATGGAGGCTCAGCGTAGTTCATCACTTGATCATACATCGTTGAGCCATTCCTTCGCCACATATTTCGTTTTACTTGCTGCGTAAAATGAATGGGTCTCAAAACAAATTGTAACATTACACACGGATTAGATAGATTTGATAATGACTCGCCGGTTGACATAGTTGATGAAAAGTAGTTACACGGTTGAAAAGTTAACAAACGCTCTCCCACCATATTAATTGTTGATATCAAATGAGGATACTTCAATGCCTCCATCATCATATGAGCGAAGAAGCGATACATCGCAATATGGAACGAGAATTGTTCAACCGCATTTGATTTTATAGATGTAAAACCATCAAGCATTACTAAATCGCTTGTTGAGGCAAGAAGTCCGGCAACCAATTCATATTCTTTGGCGCAATGATAACCTTGCCATTGAATACAACGATCGCAAACATAACTCAATGCTTGAATCACACTGGTTTGAGTGAGTGTGACTTGATTATTTGAACACATGGAAGATTGAGAATATTTGGTCACTAACTGATGCGAATCGGTCTTCGCAAACCAATTGCAAAAAAAGTCGAATAATGATGAAAGACCAAGAGTAAGATTAAAAGACGTCATCCAAGTTAGATCTTCGTACTGTACGTGGACATCTCTTATGCGTCGCTGAACATGTAACATTTGCGTATGTTCTAAAATATCCATCCATTCTACCAAGTTTTTTGTAAGAAACAATCGAGAAATATCAGGAATCGTACCAATGACCTAAAAATGGGAAAAAATTAGCATCGAATCACATATCAACTTTCATAAATAGCAAACCTTTAAATCTCCAATGATTGGAGAATAACGTCTCTTCGAAATACTATGAGATTTCAAAACTTTTGGACCATCCTTTATCTTCACAATAAGAGCATTCAAAACGGATGTACATTGTTCCAAGTAACCATGGTGGTAACAAATTTCGTGAACGAAAACTTCACGATTTAAAAATTGTACAGACAAGCTGAACATAGTAAAGCCAGCTGTGCCGATGCCATCATTGTAGTCCCGACAAATTTGTTTAAAAGATTGTGTGTAAGCTATTGCAGCAACCATCTTAAATGACTGATCAGCCATTAAGCTCAGCAGCAAATCATGAAAAATGCGTCCGAGATCTCGATCAAGAAACATATCATAATCAATCATTTTGCTCAAACGGTCACTGCTCAAATTGCTGCAAACGATTTTACACATTCCATCGCACGCCAATGCAATCGATTGCAGGAACCTTAATGCACTAAGCATTGCGTCGTACCGCTTTCGCATAGCAGAATTAAATGCCCTGACTGTAAAGTTTTCGGCCAGCAAATATTCAACTGCGGAACGTGTTTCATCGCCTGGAATATTCGATCGCAACCTGACCCACCCAATTTTAGATAAAGCTTGTTCTGAGACATTCTCAGGATGTCCATCCAGCAACATCTCCAATGCTTCAGACATCAGCATCCTCTGGAATTCTTCCAAACTGTGAAACTCATCAAAATATAAATATATACTGTAGGGCTGGTCATCAACGATATTGTTGCACAATTTTTGCAAATCGCAATAATCCTTGCAAAAATCTAAAAACTCATTCACAATTTCCTGACACATAATCTCTGTGTTGATTTTCATTTCCGTTGGAATAAAACTCATAGGGTCGTGATGCTTTTTTCCGTGTTTAGCGCAAAACCCATTTGGATCCCAAGCGTCGGGATCTCCGCAATCACAACAACCACCAGCAGCAGAGTGGTAAAAGTAAACATCATGCCCTTCATGCTCCGAAGCTAAATAACATTCGTTACACAACACACACGTTTCATCCTACGAACAACAACATAATACAGATAAGAAAGAACCATTTTTAGGTAACGATTACCTTTTGGCAATTTTTGCATATCCAAACAATGTCATTGGCTCGAAACTGAGAATAATAAAGCAAAAAATCATCGAATTTTTCGCCATTAACTAATACGACTATTACCTGATATTGACAAACTTGGCGTGGTCCTAATGTTTTCAACAGTACTATCAACGAAGTGTGTGAAATCCCACCAGCAGAGGGAATGAGCAATTGTGCCAAAAAGCTCTCTCTGTCCTTGGAGACAATATTCCATTCGGATAGTGTTCCCTTTAGATATTCTCTCAATTTGATGAAGTTGATGGAAATTACAGGAGAATCCATTATCATTGTGTGGTTATGACCAAGAAAGATTTCTCGCAGCAACTTCTGGTGATTTGATCATAAAGCAACTGCGCACAAAAAAAAGATGGATGCTCCAAACTGCTTTACAGCCACTGCAAAAATTGCCAATCTGGAATATGGAATAGCGTGAGGTGTTGATGATGCATTTATTGTAGGCCCAGAACGACACAATCTTCTATTGTTAATTTTATTGGAAATTGGAAAGCTAGTTAATTTGGAATTATTAGTTCACGGGTTAAGCAACAGACGTGCGTTTGTGCTTCCGTCCTCCCGTGAATAACAAAAGAAGGAGGCGACTCCAGTCCAGACTGCTGTCAGTACAGTCCAGAGTCTGGAGTCGCTTCGCCAAGAAGGACAAGAATTGGGATGGAGAACAGATCTACGGAACGTAATCATCTATATTTAATTAATAATAAGGGATAAAACTCATCCAAGTCTCGGCGGTTGTAGATATTTGTATTACTTCTTGTTGATGTACAATAGTTTTCGCCTGTTTGTTGTAAGTTGTAAGTTGAAGTTTAGGTCGGAAATTCTGATGCAACGATCTGGAAATTTGTAGTTATGATGTTGCCCACTAGTTTGCTAGAAAGATTGCATGGTTGGGCGAATGAACAGCCCGAAAAAAAAGCTTGGACATTCCTGAATGATAAAGCTGATGCTACCGACAGCTATACTTATAAGGTGTGTGCAATTTGTCATTTTCAAGTGCTATGATTGATTGATAGTGTTAGGAATTGGATACAACTACAGAAAACCTTGCAAGTTTCTTGCGAAGCCCAAGCTCTGGTCTGAAAAAAGGGGACAGAGCTTTACTTGTTTTCTTTCCTGGACTCGATTTTTCTGTTGCTCTATTGGCTTGCTTCAAAGCTGAAATCATAGCAGTTCCAGTTTTTCCACCTGATCCACGGAAGTTGAAGAAAGATTTGCATCATTTTGTTAGTATTCAACCAAGTAGTGGGGCAAAAGTAGCCCTTACTAATGGACAGTTTAATTTTGTTAAGAAAGTTGAAGACATCAAAAATATATTCACAAATGTGAAATGGCCAGAACTGCAATGGTTACAAGTCGATGACTATTTGAAAAAGAGAAAAACTATAGTGGATGGTCCAATTTTATCGCCAATTTACCCTGCGGCAGATTCAATTGCATTTCTCCAGTATACATCAGGATCTACGAGTGAACCTAAAGGAGTTATGATATCACATGGTAACTTGGGTCATAATTTGCATCTTATCATTAATGAGCTAAAGGCTAATCAGTCGACTGTGAATGTTGCATGGCTCCCCCAATATCATGACATGGGATTGATAGGTTCATATTTGGGCGTTTTATATTGTGGAGGTAGCGGATATTACTTGTCCCCAATATCCTTCTTGAAAGATCCTCTCATATGGATTAAATCCCTCTCCGTATATAGAGGCACCCATACTCAAGTAAGTTAACGTAGCTGTTTTCAATGACAATTGTTGATTCTTTCCGCATCTGTTAAAGGCTCCTAATTTTGCGTATGCTTTAGTGGCAAGAAAGTACAGTGAATATCGAGGCCCTAAACTAAACTACAATTTATCGACTGTACAGCATATGATCAATGCAGCCGAGCCTGTCGATTTTGAAGCAATCATGAAATTTTATGAAATTTTTACACAGTATGGATTACCGCCAAATGTTGTTTTCCCGACTTATGGATTAGCCGAACATACTGTATTCGTTTGTTCCGGTGGATTGCAAGCATTAACTGTTTCCAAGGAAGCTCTCGAAAAGGGTCAAGTGGAAATAGTTAAAGAAGAAGAACTAGCATTTGATCACACCAAGATCACAGGGGATTTACGATCGGATGATCATCATAAAATAGTCGGATGTGGCTTTCCATTTCGTGGAGATCAAGTGAAAGTTATCATAGTCGATCCAGAAAAGGAGACAAACCAAACTGAGCTTACAGTGGGAGAGGTTTGGGTAACATCTCCTTCAAAAGCATTAGGTTACTGGGGCAATATGGAATTGTCTAAACACGATTTTGCCGCAGTCGTTCAACCAAGTAATAACTCCAGCCATGAATCTAAGGAAGAACTTTCTGGGGAATATTTAAGAACAGGGGATCTTGGGTTTCTCTACAAAGGAGAACTTTTTATTTGTGGGAGAATCAAGGACCTTATCATCGTGGGTGGATCCAATCATTATCCGCAGGATATTGAGCATTCCATTGAATTGCAAGTTGGCGAATATTTACGTGCAGGTTGCTCTGCGGCTTTTTCGCTAAAAAGCGAAACAAGTCACACTGAAGATATAGCTTATGTTGCGGAGGTAAGTTTTTTTGCAAATTTCTTGTGGAATCGCTTAATGAGTTTAATGCAGCTAAAAGATGGTGTATCTTCAAGTAAATTTGAAGATATTGTCAGACTGTGCAGAGAATGCTCTGCAAATGAACATGGGGTGGGATTGGCTGTAGTGTGTCTTCTGCAGACAAGAAGCGTTCCAAAAACTACATCTGGTAAAATAGCTCGTTCGTGGTGTAAGAGAGGTCTGTCAGAGGGAACACTTCAAATCTTGTATCGATCTGACAAGAAGATTGGTGAATTAGAATTGTCTACAAATGAACCTGGTAAGCCGAGCATGAAAGGTCTAAACAATCAAAATGATGCAATACGTTCCGCCGACAATGCCCCTCAAAATCATATCATAGATACTGATATCAGTCATTCTACACAAACAGCTGAAGAATTAAGACAGCTGTCACTGTTAGAAATCGGCAACCGACTGGAGCAGACTTTGATTCAAATATCATCGGTTGGTCCTACCAAATTATCCGCTCCTCTCGATAGAACACTTCCTTTAATTGCTATGGGTTTGGATTCCATGACGGTTGTGCAGTTTAAGGGTGTAATAGAAAATAGGTATTAAGTTTGAGGGTATGTTTACCTTGTTGTGTTTGATCTTTATCATCTTTTAGGTTTTATTGTGATATTCCGGATGAATTTATCTTCTCGCCTATTGCTACCTTGGATGAGCTGTCGGTTTCGGTCAAGAAAGGATGCTTAACAGATGAACAACGGCAGAGGTTTGAGGCGGCACATACAGGCGATGCTCAAAAGACAGAACATACTGCTGAGGATGGTGGCAAAAGCACCACCATTCCTACTAATTACCGCCAACCCATTTGTCCATGGTTTACATGTTGTTATTGAGTAAATAAAAGTTACGATCATCAAAGACTTCATTATTTTAAGTGATCCCCATATGTCTACGTTAAATGCCATAATTGCGGCTGCTACATTATTTCTTTTTTCCTTTTTCTTTCTTTCCGCCTTTAGCTTTCTTCCCGTCATTTTTGATAGCTTCCAATTCTTTCTTTCGTTTGATGAATGCCCGCAAAGCCCTTTGAATTGCACGAGCACATTTATTTTGTTTCTTTTTCAGTGCTTTCTCGGCTTTCTTTCTATCTTCTTCTGCTTCCAATGCCATTTGCTCCTTCTTTTCCCGTTCTTGGTCTGTTGCTCGTCGTGCTTGTAGCAACGACAGCTTCTCTAATAGATTGTTCCGTTTTGTGGTCATTATTGATATATTACCATCAATTTCACCAATCTCATTGTCATATTTCCCCTCCCATTGGGCAATTGTATCGTGAAGCATTTGAATCTTTTTTGAAAGAAATTCTTTAGTTTCATTGTTCACAATATTTTCAATATGAAGTTTCTCCTCTAATTGCTTTACACGCAGCTCCAGTTGGTGCTCTTTATGTTTGTATTCTCTCCAAATTGCTGATACAGATGCCATACTTTCTTTTCGACGGAATTTCGCATCAGTGCTGGTACTACTCTTTATTGTCATCAGTTCTTCCTTTAATTGACTGATAGCTTCCTTTTGTTCAGAAGTTGTGTGTTGAAACGCTCTGTTTTCTTCGTTTAGTGTTTCTTGTAACTTGGCAACTGTCTCACGCAATTGTTTTTCTCGAGATTTGAGCTGTTGGAAACGAATGCGGGCAGAATTGTCTTCGTCTACTTTGGTGGTAATCGTTGTATACTTTCCACGATCACGTAATTCTTGTATGCAACGGAGTAGTATATCCTGTAATTCATTACGATCACGTTGAACTTTTATCAAATTGCCAGATATATTAGGATTTTCCTTAAGACTTCTCACAAGATTATTGGTTGATTCTCTTAGAGCTCTGCTGACCTCTTGGATTTCATCTTGAATCTCTTTGTATTTAATCTTGTTTACCATGCCTTTCATCGCAGCACGTTGCTCTATCAAATATTCATAACGTCGCTCCAAGTTTTTTTGTTCTTGTAGAGTTCTAGCAATTTCATCCCCAATAAACTTTGAAAGTTCATCGCGGTGTTGTAAGATGTCTGGAGTAATACTGCACAATAGTTTTTTAAAAAATTAGCATTGACAAGAGAATACTACAGATACCTATCGAGAAAACTCAATTTTTCAACACCATCTTCCAAAATCGAGATGATTCTCTCACTCTCTATCACTCCCACTCTGTCATGAGGGTGGTTTGTCGCCATTCTTCAAAGTCTTTAAGTAATAAGGCTTTACTAAGCAGTCACGTTTTGATGTGCTTGGCCGTTACACATTTATTTGGGGTTGAACAATTTCACATTATTTTGAGGAGATTTCGCGGAATTAAGATCTATTATTGTAATATTGAAGTATTTCGAAACGACAACACTCAATAATTGCAATAATTGTACTTGTAAAACATGCTTTGGAACAGTATAATATATAATTGAGTCAAGTAATGAGGCAGGTCATATGAATCGTGTTTGGAAAGGTATTAATCAATTGGAATTGGTTTAGCCGTCTATGATGTTCTACCACCGATTTCTTTGATCCAAATATGTCGTCCTCCGGTGAAGAAGTGCAGCCTCACAAAAGGCTTCGCACAAAGCCCTCGAGAAAATCTCTGTACGATCGTCAAAGTATGGAAAAAAATATATTTTGGGATGCTTATTGTGAAATTGAGAAGCATCGTAATGAAGAAACTCAAGTAGACGCTAACCATGAGTTTGAATCACAACTCAAATTGGCATCTTCATTGAATTCTGTGAAAGGGAGACGTGGTAGTGGTATTCAGAGCAGCACAAAACAAAACCGCCATTCAGGTCAGCCTGTTTCAAGTCAATTTTCTCAAATTATCGGATCATCTACTTCATCCTTTCAATCTGACTTCTCTTGGGCAAACAATGATCAGAGATTTTCTAATTATCATTTGCTTAAAAGAGGGCGATCTAGAGGTATTTTGTTTTGTGCTTGTTTTGGATTTATCTTCAAGGTTTGGTTTTACCTTCGATCATTCATTAATCTTTTTCGTGATCGCGATATTTTTGATAATGAGGGTTTGCTAGACATCAACGATGCCAATATAAAAGCGGAGTGGAGGGAGAAACGGAAGAAGAAGTATCTTGAAGATCGAGAGTTTCGATTATTTTTCATCGAAAAAACAAAATTGATTTGCATATCAGTCTTAACCTTTGCCCTCTGTGCTGTTTCTGTGGCCGTTATAATGATTATTGCATCACTACAACGTACCCAATCGGACGGTCAGAATCTTCGATCTTCAGTATTGGCATTGGCAATCTTGCCAATAATATGGATCTTATTCTTTATATTGTGTTTGTATTTCTTCATATCGTTTTGCTATTTCCGTCGTTCTGATTCTGAGCAGTCTCGTAATGCGTGGTATAATGGGTGGATTGGGATTGGGCGTCTAATTTTGTATTCTCGAGTACTCATCCTTTGCTACAACATCTCTCATTCAATTATGAGCAGTCGCGTGTGTTACACGTATGAATTTCAGGCGTCAGTCAATGCGGAGCAAATTTTCAATGCTTATTTGATTATTATGTGTATGGATATTTTCAATGTTATTGTGTTATCGGTCATGCCTTTTCCATGGCCGTGGGCCGTGTATCTGAATGCAGTTCAATATACTGAAGAGCTTCTTCGAATATATTCTTGCAAGGATATTTTTGGTGGCAATGCATTTAATGGATATATCAATACTTGCATGATGAATGTCGCTATTACAATGATTATCACAGGCATTTTCACATCATACAGTTTTGAACGCTGCGTGCGTTCATCTTACAAGAACATTCAAGATCAGAATATTGCAGCTCAAGAAAAAATGATGTTGGTAAATATGCTTTGTAGAGACGTAAAGGCTCCAACACAGCAATTTGTTCAAATCTTTCAATCGATGGAGGGAGTGTTGTCACGTACACCTATTGACCTTCGTCAATATACTCAGTCATTGCAGGGAATTACAAAGTCAGTGAATCTCATAGTTGATGACATTCTTTTCTTGGTGCGGGTTGAGGAGGGTCGTTTTATTTATCAATGCACGTCGAAAGTGCATATCCCATCCATGTTATCCAGTATATACGACGCTTTGAAAATAGCAACTATGCTAGGGACAGAAGAAATTGTTGATGAACAAATGTTTGAAACAACCTTAGGAGAAGATACAATTAGGACAGAGAATAATTGTTTGAGAGTTTTGCTTTACTACGGTTTGTTAGCAACAGTAGAGTTGGTAACTACGCAACTGCTGCGACCAGGAAACAACAGTATTCCTATGAAAATGAATCAAGAAGTTCCATCAATGAATTCTCTACAGAAAAATGTTCCCCAGTCTGTGATTAGTCAAGTACCCTCCCATGGCAGTGGTAAAAACCCTTTGGTTACCAGCACACAACAACCAATTCCACATGATGGAATAGAATCTCCAATGAGGTCCAGCAAACCTGTCGTTGTGCGAGCACCTCCGAAATCTATCCTAATCAAGTTCGAGCGATTGACTACACCGAAGAGTATCTTCGATGCGTTGAAATTAAAACATCAAAGTAAGAAGGTAGATTCTGAAGTGACACATTCTCATAGATATTATACTTTGAAAGTATCAATTATACTCCGAGATCCGCGGAGATCATTTGCATTGATGGATTTGTCAAGAAACAGTTTAATCGAATCAGTTTGCGTAATTAGTCAACGGCTTGTTGATACTTGTGGGGGATCGTTTGAATTGTTTGAGAATCGAATTGAGTTCACTCTTTTATGCAAAGAAAATGGTGAGGATGCAGAAGATGATGATCCCACTACGTTCAATATCCCAACGGTATCAACGGATGGACCCATCGCGATCACCAGGCGTCATCTTAATGGCGGTAACATAAACGTTGAAAAAAGCACAACGATAAATAGTAAGTCCTTTAGTTCCGCTGATGGTCACATAATTGAAAGTGCAAATAATAGTCTTCGAACAGCTTCAGGAAAATTATCGAAGTCCAACTCCTTGTTAATACCAGCTAACTTGCTAATGGCAAGCAGGTCAACTATATCCGAATCTACTGCAGTTAACCATAGTCAGGTTTCTTCATCTTCTTCTGATTTTAGTGGTAACGTAAAGCAGATATCTATCCCTTTGGAAGATATTAAGAAGCAATTGAACTCCTATATTCCAAAATCCATCTACGTTTATGGATCCGAAGCGGGTCTGCTTGGATTATTAAAGGATGTGGTGGAATCATTACCTGGTGGATCTGATGTGTTTTTTCATTCTGATCTTAGTGCAGCTCAATTGAAGATTCACAGTATAGTATTTGCACAATCCGTCGCTGCATGTTTAGAAGTGAAAGAAAAGAAGTTCGCGGGTAAGATAGTGTTATTTTCAGAGAGATTAAGTTATTTGGATGAAGCGG
>JACCEA010844003.1_pt1 | contig 14314 bp, 9 predicted proteins | sample 7449851 | NCBI WGS metagenome assembly JACCEA01 (sample SAMN15323453, study PRJNA562643) | freshwater metagenome | isolation source: river surface water | place: USA:Blue River Watershed | collected 2017-08-18 | reverse complement strand
ATCTTGCCGGCGTACACAGTTTGAGTCAGCAAAACGAAAGGTTAACACTTAGGCATTAGTGATAGGGCGACAAACACTCATCGCCCTAATAAACACTCGACCTATTCTTGAGTTATTGTTCAGTACCAAAAGGCTTCATCATCAAAATCAGTTTTGGTAATAAGGTAAGGCTACCAATAATGGCCATGAACATCGCAAACGCCGTCAACACACCAAAATAAATCGACGGAATAAATTGCGAGAGCATTAAAATTGAAAACCCAACAATAATCGTTGCCGAGGTGTAATACATTGCGCGACCAATTGATGCGTGGGATCGGTGCATAGCTGCAATGTAATTTTTATCTATCGCAAATTCTTCGCGGTAACGATAAAAATATTGAATCGCCTGATCCACTCCAACACCTACAACAATCGCTGCAATAGTCGTGGTCATCATATCCAGAGGAATGCCTACCAAACCCATAGCGCCTAATACCGCACTAGCAGCTAAAATATTTGGCAAAATAGCGATAATAGCGATTTTGAATGATCGGAATAACACCACAATCATCAACATAATCGACACAAAAACCACACCAATAGTCGCAATTTGTGATTTAAATAAGCTTTCCAACATATTGTTATAAAGAACCAACATACCAGTGAAATGTACTTGCTCTTCTTTTAAACCGACTTGATTGATCGCGTAGTCATGAATTTTTTTCACCAATTCAGCGCGCTTTAATTCGGGAGTGGTTTCAATCACACGCAAGGATATACGGGTTTGTTGATGCTCATCTGACAAATAGGGATTAATCATAAATTTTTTGATCTCATCCGAGAGCATGTTGCGCATCACATTTAGTTCAAATTCGTTTAACTTTCCGCTATTAATATCGTTCGCCAATTGATAAGCGATAGCTAAAGAATTAACTTTACCCACTTCAGGCAAGGTCTCCAGATAATCGTGCAATTGTTTCACTTGATCCATACCACTGACGCTATACCAATAACTTGCGTTTGCTGGCGCGCCTTCCGCCCCGAAAGCATCGTCCATTTCCCCAAATGAATCTTCTGAGAAAGCGTCTTGTGCAAAAGGATCTTCAGATAGATCACTAAATTCGGATTCTTCGGTTGTGGAATTCGCGGTGCTTTCTATTGCAGTGCTTTCTATTGCAGTGCTTTCTATTGCGGTATTTTCTGCAGCAGATTCAACTGAAGTCGATTCTGATTTGTCAGCATCCAGAATAATATCCAATGCGACTGTACCACCCAATTGTTTATCAATTACCGTCAATCCCTGATGAATCTCACTGTCGGATTTAAAATAATCCACAAAACGATTTTCAACTTCGAGCTTCGAAATACCCCAGATACTGATTAAAACAACCATCAGACTAATGAATAAAATTTTCCCACCGTGAAATTGTGCGAGGCGTGAAAACACCAAGGTTAAAGCGGCAGAATTATCACCTTTATCTTTAGGCTCACCTTTGGGCAGCATCATTAAACCCGCTGGCAATACCATAAATGTCATAATAAAACCGACCATCAAACCAATCGTCATCATCCAGCCAAAATCAATAACCGGGCGAATACCACTCATAATTAACGACAAGAAAGCCACTATGGTAGTGAGCGCAGAGTACAAACAAGGAACCACCATATTGCGTACTGTTTCAAGCACTATATCGGCTTGATCCAATTCGGGATCAGCAGCATGAATTTCACGGTAACGCACTACAATATAAATCGTAAATGCAAGCACCATAATTAATAACAAGGCAACAAAGTTCGATGAAATCACGGTCATACGCCAGTCAATCCAACTTAACCAACCCACCATTAAAATGACTGACAACAAACAAGCCGCCAATGGCAATACCACAAACCGCCATTGACGAAACAAAACAACTAACATGAATACAATAAAAGCCAAGAGTGCCGCACCAAAAATCACCAGATCATTTTTGATATAAGTCACCATGTCACTGGTAATCATGGTCACACCACCGAGGAAAATTTGTGCTCTATCCTGATAGTGTTTAGCAATGCCACGTACAATTTCCACTCGTGCTGAATCATCAGCCGCTACTGCTGTGCGATAAGCCAAAAATTCGGTAGCCACTTGCTTTAGCTCTTTTTCTTCTTCTTGACTTAAACCTTGAGTGTCGCGTTTCTCACGCAAAGCATCACGATGACGCGCCATTTCGATATACTGATTGTTCACTTTTAAATTTAATAAAATCGCAGAAGTTTTTCCGTCAGGACTTAACAAGGTGTCCCGATATACAGGGCTGGTTAAAAATTCTTTTTTCGCTTGATTAACATCCACACCCGGCGACAACAAACTGCGCGGCGATTCTTTTACTTGCGCCAATGGACGCATAGGACTGTAAAGTAAAGGAACATCTAAAATGGAATAGACACTGGCAACACCTTCCACTTTTGCTAATTCATCACGCAACTGAGTTAGAGTTGTAATGGATTCCGGCGAAAACATATCAGTTTTAGGTGTATAGGTGAGCACCAAAATATCACCGGTTTGATAACGCTTAGAAATTTCTCGGTAATAATCAATCGAATTATCGTGCTCTAATGTTAAAGAGTCAGCGGATGCATCCAATTTAAAATTGGTCATTCCAAAAGCAGCAACTAAAGTCAGCATCACAATACTTGTGATGACATGAATGGGGCGATTGATAACACTGGATAAGTAAAGACGATAAATAAGTCGGGACATGAAATTAACCTGAGAGTGAATCCTTGGGCAATCGACAATAAACGAGCGCCATTTAACAGCTTCCGCATTATGCCAGTTGAGACTCTGGACTTAAACCAATAGAACTGAATACAATCCCACCTGCGTCAGTAAGTGACCATAAATGACATCAACAAACCCCATTCTTCAGACCCATGCGCACGACGGAATTTATCCATGCTGAAACTTCACTTCAAGGATAATCGACACCCCGCACTCTGGGTGATTGAAAGGCGCTACCACATTGGAAGTGCAGCAGAAAACCATTTGGTCTTAACAGAACCCGGCATAGACCCTGTGCATGCAAAGTTAGTTCAGGAAAACGACAAATACTTTTTAAAAGACAATAACAGCGGTACTGGCTGTTTTGTTAATGGTCGACGTATCACCCACAAAGAAGTCCTTCCCGGCGATATGATTCGCATAGGCAATACGGAAATTATTGTGCTTGATCCGCGCAGCACCTCCGACAAACCACCCACCAGTTCCGGCGCAGCCTGGCGGCTGGTTTCCGAAAGCAGTTGGTTGTCTGGCAAACATTTCATCATCACCGCTGATCGCCCCATGATTCTGGGCCGTGACCAAAAGTGCGACATAGTGATCCCGGGTTCACACCTCTCACGTCGCCACCTTGAAATCACTGTGGACGGAAATGCGCTGAGAATTAAAGACCTTAAATCTTCCAACGGCACTTATCTAAACGAAATGCGAATTGAAAATGCAACCGCAGGTAATGGCGACAGATTAAGGTTAGATGTTTACAACTTTCGTGTGGTTGCACCGGAAACAGAAGATAACAAAACCCGTATACGCAAACCGATTGAAGAATTAGTTCGCCCTATCGAACGAAAAGAAATCAGCGCCGAACCCAAACGATGGAAGACCCGACCTACATCCCCCGGCAACCGCATAGAGCCAACTTACAACGAACAAAAAAAACAATTCGTTATGATGGCCGCCCTGGTGATAATAGCGGCTGCCATTATCACCACCGCGCTTATGTGGTAACACTATATCGCCTTGCGGCAGCTCTATAAGAGTTATGGTAGTATCGCCGCCTCAATCACTAACCTACCAACCTCAACCCTTATCAGGAAATTACCTATGAGTCTTGATCGAGTCCCTGCAGGCAAAAGTCTGCCCGATGATTTTTATGTCGTGATCGAAATACCGATGAATTCCGGCATCAAATATGAAATTGATAAAGACAGCGACAGTCTGTTTGTTGATCGTATTGTCAGCACAGCCATGCATTACCCCTGCAACTACGGTTACATTCCGCACACACTCTGCGGTGACGGCGATGCAGCAGATGTTCTAGTGATTTTCCCACAAGCAGTTCAAGCCGGTTCCGTTATTCGCTGCCGCCCTCTGGGCGTGCTAAAAATGACTGATGAAGCTGGCGAAGATGCCAAAATTGTTGCGGTACCACACGATAAGTTGACCAGCATTTATAGCAAGGTCAAAACACTCAGTGATTTACCCGAAATTACCATCAAACAAATTGAACATTTCTTTGAACATTACAAAGACCTCGAAAAAGGTAAATGGGTCAAAGTCGCAGGCTGGGGTGATTTGGAAGAAGCGCGCTCGGAAATTTTAAAAGCCGCAGAGACATACAAAGCAAAAAAATAATTCCATCAGTTGCTTAAGATAAAAACCCGGCCAGTCCGGGTTTTTGTTTTTAGATTTAATGCTATTTCATTTTGCTTCAACCCTGCGCGGTAGAATCGAATCAATTGCTGATTATTGTGGTAAAGTCACTCTAGTTTTTTACTCAATCCTACTATCACCTAATCTAGACCATAGGAATCATTCATGAGCAACATTCATTTTATCGGCGGTGAAAAAGGTGGCGTAGGTAAGTCCATGACATCACGCTTATTAGCGCAATATTTAATTGACAACAATAAACCTTTCATAGGATTAGACTCCGATCAATCACACGGCACTTTTTCGCGCTTCTACCGCGATTTCGCTTCAGCATTAATGATTGATGACTACGATAGCCTCGATCAGCTCATCATCCTTGCACAGGAAAATCCGCAACATGATTTGATTATTGATTTGGCTGCACAAACATCAACCCGGCTCGGCAAATGGATTGATGAAAGTGACGCCTTGGGTTTATTTCAGGAATTGGATTGTCAGGTGTATTTGTGGCATGTGATGGATGACGGTGCGGACTCTGTGAATTTATTAACCCAGTTACTCACTCGATACCCGCAAGAGCTTATCAAAATCGTGGTAGTCACCAATTTAGGTCGCGGTGAATGTTTTGAACATTTCGAACAATCCACGGCGTATCAAAAAGCGAAAGAACGTGATGCCATTTTTATTACTTTGGGAAAATTACAACCCCAATTAGCCGCACGAATTGATTTCAGCAACACCAGCTTTTGGGGTGCAGCCAACAATATTGATGTGATGAATATTATCGAACGCTCACGCGTGCGCGTATGGTTAAAAAATAATTATGTACAATTTGATAAGCTGAACAACTAACAGGTGGGCAATGCCCACCTTACTGAATGCGCTTTCCCTCAAATACAATTTTGTCGCCTTGCAAATGCCCCTGTATCACATTGCCGGGTAAAAATTTTCCAGACAAAATATCTTGAGCCAATGGATTTTCGATCCATTGTTGGATGGCGCGTTTTAAAGGACGAGCGCCATAGACAGGATCGAATCCAATATCCGCCAATTGATTCATCGCAGCGTCATCCAACTCCAATAATAATTCACGTTCTGCAAGGCGTTTGCGCAGTAAACCTAATTGAATATCAGCAATGCCACGAATTTGTTCGCGGCCAAGCGGATGAAAGACCACCACTTCGTCAATACGATTAATAAATTCAGGGCGAAAATGCCCCGATACCACTTCCATGACCGCATCTTTCATCGCGTTATAACGATTCTCGTTATTTAATGATGAATTCACGGAATCATTCACCGATGAGTCAAAACTCACTGTATCGAATGATTTATCTTCTGCCAATTCTTGAATACGATCCGAACCTAAATTTGATGTCATTACAATCACAGTGTTGCGAAAATCAACTGTACGACCTTGTCCATCAGTCAATCTGCCATCTTCCAACACTTGTAACAAAATATTAAATACATCAGGATGCGCTTTTTCGATTTCGTCCAACAAAATAACAGAATAAGGTTTGCGACGAACGGCTTCAGTTAAATACCCACCTTCTTCATAACCGACATATCCGGGTGGTGCACCAATTAAACGTGCGACTGAATGTTTTTCCATAAATTCAGACATGTCGATACGCACCATAGCATCAGAGGTATCAAATAAAAACTCAGCCAGTGCTTTACACAATTCTGTTTTCCCAACTCCAGTTGGCCCTAAAAATAAAAACGAACCGTTAGGACGATTGGCATCGGATAATCCTGCACGCGAGCGACGCACGGCATTAGCCACTGCAACAACTGCTTCGTGTTGCCCAATCACACGTTTGTGCAAAGACTCTTCCATTCGCAATAATTTTTCGCGTTCACCTTCTAACATTTTTGAAACCGGAATACCGGTCCATTTGGAAACCACTTCGGCAATTTCTTCTTCAGTGACTTTATTGCGCAGTAATTTCATTTCCATCATTTCCGCTTGGCTGGCCATATCCAGTTGTTTTTCTAATGCGGGAATAATGCCGTATTGCAATTCAGACATGCGTGCCAAATCGCCTTTGCGGCGCTTTTCTTCCAATTCCAATCGCGCCTGCTCTAGTTGACTTTTAATTTCAACTGAGCCTTGCAGGGCTGCTTTTTCAGCACGCCAAATTTCTTCAAGATCATTAAATTCTCGCTCGATTTTTTCAATATCTTGATTAATTTTGGCTAAACGTTTTTTACTGGCTTCGTCGTCTTCTTTTTTTACCGCTTCACGTTCAATTTTGAATTGAATTAAACGACGCTCAAGCTTATCCATCTCTTCCGGTTTAGAATCAATTTCCATACGAATACGGCTCGCGGCTTCATCGATCAAGTCAATCGCTTTATCAGGTAATTGACGATCCGTAATATAGCGTTGGGATAACTTGGTTGCAGCAATAATAGCGCCATCAGTAATATCAACACCGTGGTGAACTTCATAACGCTCTTTTAAACCACGCAAAATCGCAATAGTGTCAGATTCAGTAGGTTCATCAACTAACACTTTTTGGAAACGACGTTCAAGCGCGGCATCCTTTTCAATATATTTTCGATATTCATCCAAAGTCGTTGCGCCCACACAATGCAACTCACCACGCGCCAATGCAGGTTTTAACATATTGCCTGCATCCATTGCACCCTCACCTTTACCAGCACCAACCATTGTGTGTAATTCATCAATAAATAAAATAATGCGACCTTCCTGCTTACTTAATTCATTGATAACCGATTTTAAACGCTCTTCAAATTCGCCACGAAATTTAGCACCCGCTAACAAACCGCCCAGATCCAGTGAGAGTAAGCGTTTATTTTTTAGACCTTCAGGCACTTCGCCATTCACTATACGTTGAGCAAGACCTTCAACTATAGCTGTTTTACCTACGCCGGGTTCACCAATCAAGACTGGATTATTTTTAGTTCGACGTTGCAACACTTGAATTGTGCGACGAATTTCATCATCACGACCTATCACTGGGTCAAGCTTACCCGCTTCAGCACGCGCGGTTAAATCAATGGTGTATTTCTCCAATGCTTGCCGATTCCCTTCCGAATCAGCATCGTCTACTGTTTCACCACCGCGCACTGTTTGAATTGCTTGCTGCAAACGTTGTAAGTTGCCGTATTTTTTTAACAATTCACTCAGGCTACCACTGGCGTCACTCATTGCCATTAACAATACAGAATCGCTAGAAACAAATTTGTCACCAATTTTTTGTGCGTGTCGATCCGCTAAATTTAATAATTTTCCTAATTCAGGTGAAGCACTAATATCACCCGTAGGATTTTTAATTCGCGGAAAATTTTCTAACTGTTGTGTTAAAGCAGTACGCAAGCCTGTGACATCAAATCCAGCTTGGGATAAAAGAATGCGAACGCTACCAGCACCTTTTTGATCCAGCATGGCTAATAGCAAATGCGCAGGTTCCAACTGTGAATGATCCTGCCCCAAAGCCAGTGACTGGGCATCCGATAAAGCGGTTTGCAGTTGTGTAGTCAAACGATCAAGACGCATGATTTACCTTTGGATATTATCCGTTGAACTTCGAGTTAAACCAGACGTGGGGGCAAGATAGGGGATTTCAAGCGGGCAAGAGTGCCCGCTGATGATTATTTGTTTTACATCAAGCTTGCGTGGTTTCCGTAACCTCAAAAAAACGGATGCTCAATGGGTAGTTTTTTACAACGCCCTTATTAGCATTAATAGATCCCATGATGATGAAAACAATTGAACAAATAAATAATCCGATTAATAAGAGAATACCTACCAATACAAAGACTAAAATCCAACTAACAATGCCATATATCAATGAACTAAGCGCCCAGTTCATCACAACCTTGCCTTGCTGATCGATATAGTCGTCGTCATTTTTGCGTGTTTGCCACATGATTAAGGGAATAATGATCCCCAGCAGAGGAAATAATAAAGAGGCAAATTGAGCCAGGTGCATCATCATCGCATAATCGAAATTATTGGTTTTAATTTCTATAGGCTTAGGTGTCGACACTGGCGTCGATTGAGTGACTGCTTCGGCTGCTGTATTGACAGCGTCTCCTGCAAGAATTTTTTCTTTAGCACGCAGATACTCTTCTTCCGTAATCATGCCTTTTTCTTTGAGTTCGTTAAGCTTTTCAATTTGTTCGAGATTCATAAATCGTTTCCTTTGTTAGAGGTAGAATATTCACAGCAGACTACAACAACCAAATCAAACTTGCCATTCGTCCAGTGACTCGGTCGCGGCGATAAGAATAAAACCTGTCTTGCTCTTCGAAAGTACAGTAGTCACCACCAAAAATCTGCGTTACGCCTAATGTTTGTAATTCTGCGCGCGCCAACGCATAAATATCTGCATAAAAATGCAAAGGTCGCTTACCAGGAGAAAAAGCTGCGGCAATTTGCTCTGTATGTTGTGGGGAGCGAGCAGATTCAAAAAAAGCTTCAAGTAGATCTATGCCCACTTCAAAATGAGCGCTGGAAATCGCAGGACCCAAATAAACAAGTAAGTCTTCCGGTGATGAATTAAATATAGCTATGGTTTTTTCTAAAATCGCTTGCGCTAGACTACGCCAACCACAATGAACAGCGGCCACTTGCGTGCCTTGTTTATCGCATATCAACACCGGCAAACAATCCGCTGTCATCACTACACAAGCTAAGCCTTTATCTTGAGTAAAACAAGCATCTGCCGTTCGTACGCGGCCATCAGCTTGCGCTTCTACAATTTTATTACCGTGAACTTGCTCAAGCCATTGCGGAGGTTTTTGTAGATCCAACTGCTCAATTAATTTTTTTCGATTAGTTTCAACAGCCAAAGGATCATCATTCACATGAGTCCCCATATGCCAACTTTTATATACACTCTGGCTGACTCCACCATCACGACAGCTGATGGCGGAGCGGATATTGGCAGGTGCAGGCCAGTTGGGAGTGATAATCACTGTTCATCCTCATGTAAATACCCCTTATCCAAAGCGTCGACCAAATGTTGAAAATCAGCAGGCAATGGCGCCGTCCATTCAACGTATTCGCCGGTTCCGGGATGCTCCAAACCTAATCGGGCGGCGTGCAACGCCTGACGTGGGAAATTTTTCAGGGTGTCGATTAAATGAGGATTGGCACCTTTTGGAATTTTGAAGCGATTACCGTAAGTTTGATCGCCAACCAATGGAAAACCTATATGCGCCATGTGGACGCGAATTTGATGGGTACGACCTGTTTCCAAATTGACTTTGATGTGGGTGTGATGTGGGTAACGCTTGATGACTCGGTAATGGGTTATCGCTCGTTTACCTCCTGCGCTTAGCACCGCCATTAATTTGCGCTGTATGGGATGACGCCCCATAGGCGCATTAACCGTTCCACCACCCGTCATGGCGCCCACTGCTATGGCCTGGTATTCACGGCTGACCGTTCTATCGGCTAACTGAGCCACCAAATCTGTGTGAGCCTCCAAGGTTTTGGCTACCACCATCAGGCCGGTAGTTTCTTTGTCCAAACGATGAACAATCCCAGCTCTGGGTAAATTCACCAAATCAGGTACATGGTGTAGCAATGCATTAACCAAAGTTCCGGTGTAATTACCAGCGGCAGGATGCACCACCAACCCTGCTTGTTTGTTAATCACTAGAAGATCTTCATCTTCGTAGACTATATCCAAATCAATTTCTTCCGCCTCCCATTCGCCTTGAGCCTCAAGTTCTGCGTCAAGTGACAAAGTTTCACCGCCGATGAGTTTGTCTTTGGGTTTAGCAATGCGGCCATCCACCTTGAGCTGACCATCCCTAATCCAGGATTGTAAACGCGACCGCGAAAAATCAGGGAACAACTCGGATGCCACCTGGTCGAAGCGCATACCATTCAGGGTGATGGGGACTTGAGCGTTTAATTGATACACATCTTTCATGCAAAAAACCTATGTCAGCCCAACAGCGATTGAGAAACTGTCTGTTGGGGGGTTGTATAAAATTTGGGAATCTCCGTTGGAGTCCATGCATCTCTGTGTTTAAATACCGCGCCTGCCTTCTGGCACGATCTTTCCGACTATAAGAGTAAACCTATGCGAGTTATTTCTTACCTTCTACTAGGTGCCATTATCAGCATAAGTGGCTGTTCATCCAAGGAAGAAGAGTACACCACTGAAGCTGATCTCTACGAAGCGATTAATGAACAATTAGAACGTAGCCAGTGGGAAGCCGCCATCACAAACCTAAATACCATGGAAGAAAATTTCCCTTTTGGTACCTATGCAGAGCAAGCTCAACTTGAGCTTATCTACGCACAGTATCAATCGGATGAACCGGATGCGGCTATTGCAACAGCCAATCGTTTCATTCGTCTACACCCACAACATCGGAATGTGGACTATGCCTATTATATGTTAGGTATGAGTGCATTCACCAAGGATTCCGGTTTGCTGGATCGCGTAATGCCAATTGATATATCCAAACGTGACCCAGGCGCAGCGCGTGAATCACTCGGCTATTTTACCCAGCTACTCAATCGCTTCCCCGATAGCCCTTACGCCGTTGATGCTAAAAAACGCATGTTGTACTTGCGCAACCGTCTCGCTCGCAACGAAATCCATGTTGCCAATTATTATTTCAAACGCGGTGCTTATGTGGCAGCCACAGCACGCGGACGCTACGTACTCGAAAATTATCCTAAAACACCTGCAACACCGGATGCCCTTGCCGTGATGGTTCAAGGTTATCGCTTGTTGGACATGCAGCCCCAAGCACAGGAAATGCTGGACTTATTGAAATTGAATTACCCCGATTACCCCGCACTTAATGAAGACGGTTCATTTAATGACAGATTTATGCATAACGATGGAAAAATAAATTGGGCTGCATGGTTAACCCTTGGGTTATTCAGCAAAGTAGAAATTACCGGCTTTGATACGCGGGAGATCTATGATCCCGAATACCGCGAACCAAATTTTTCACCTGCACCAAAACCCAATTCATAATAAAGGCCAATTAAAAAAAATGCCCGATTTAGGTCGGGCATTTTTTTGATTCTTGCTATTCACTTTATTTGTTATCGTTCAATTTTGTAAATCACATCAAAACTTTGTGTTTCACCTGACTCTGCTTCAACCCTCACTTTGTCTGTCAACCGATACACAACACCCAAACTGAATGCCTGGTCAAACAAACCCACCACATAACGCACCAATATCTTTGGCGTGAGATATTTGCCCACCCACAACTGACTTTGATCTATGCCTTTTTCCGATTTTATTGATACCTCATCTACGCCAAAAAAATGCGCAACCTCTTGAGTAATACCTTGGCTGCGTTCAACACCCATACCACCCAAAGCCGTAATCAACATAGATGCATCACCTTTTGACGCTTCTGATAAAGGTTTTCCAGTCAACAACATCATCATCGCATCGCTATCGGACACAGGGTCGTCTGATATAGCACGCACTTTCGATTGAGGTTTTTGTAAGCTCCCCAAAATTTCTAACACCACTTTAGTATTTTCTTCGTCATCAATATTTCTATAAGCATGAATATCCAAACCCGGATTTTCATAGTCACCCTGAAAAATTAATCGCCCGCGCTCAATACTTAAACTTTGACCATAGGCTTGATAACTTCCTTCCTTTACTGCCACGTATCCATTCGTTATCCAGGATCGCTGCGGCTCTTTTATTAATTTCACATCACCAGAAAGCTGGCTATCCAAACCAAACCCTGTGAATTTGACATCATCCCCCAAACGCAAACGCAAATTCGCTTGTAATGGAATCGTTTTATGTTGATTGACATCAGTTTTTCCATCGACGATCACAACATCTTCCGACAGCTGAACCGCTGAGCGAGGTAAGGTTTTAATATTTGCGCGCATTCGCGGAACTTCAGCTTCGCCCGACAGAGTAATCAACTGAGGATTAGCCGACAAATTAAATGCCGGATTTATATTGGCTTTCATAGTCAACAAATTAATAATCTGGAAGTCTTTCCCACTGAGATCCGCATTGAGTTGCCAATTTTTTTGCAAAGAATTCATCAAAGCTCCTTGCAATTGCAAATGCCCTTTTCCTGAAGTGACAGTAGCCATTAAATTAATTTGATTGGAATTATCCGCCGAAATGTCTACGCCCAATTTTTCTAAACTTAAACCTAATTTTGGAATTCTGGCTGAAGCATCCTGTAATCTCACAGCCCCCGACACCTGAGGTTGGTCAAACGCACCTTGAAGATTAAGATCCGCATTAAACTGTCCCTTCACATTATCCGTAAAGGGCAATAAGGTTTCTAATGGTTCGAGATTATGAAATGCCGCTTGAAAATGGCCAGTGTTAATCAGGCTTTTATCCAAAGCCAAGTCTACTTCTGTGTTGATACTACCGAATCCCGTCCAATCCATTTTAAGTTGTGAGTTCAATTGTGATTGCAACAATTGCGCAGAAAGGCTGGCATATTTCCAAGGATAAACTTCTGTTAATCCACCTTCATATTGATAACGCAATTCCGCATTTCGTGTTTCCAGTTGCATAAAAGCACGCGTTGTTGCCATATTCAATTCTGAACTTTGAATGCGCAAATAACCATCCATGACGCCGGCAAAAAAGACTTCCGGTTTAAACAATGCATAAAATTGGCGCAAAGGCACTGCATTCACATCCAGATTCAAAGATAGACCTGCCTGCCTCTGCCAGTTTGCATCCAAACATAATTCTGGCGCATGCAAAACCTGAATTTCAGAACGAGGATTCTGATTAGGCACTTCAAAAAAATCATTATTCCGTTGAACCACAGATGCCTGTAGATAAAAAGGCGTATGAGCAAGCGCATTTTCTGCAACCTGAGCCGATTGACTAATAATTGCAGTCTGATTACTACGAGTGGTGAAACAAATAGGTCGGACATCCACTTGATGCTCATTGACCATCATTGATTGACTTGAACTTAACCACCACTTGGGCACATTTTTAATTTTTAATGACAAGGTGTTTAATCGGCCAAGCCATTCTTTTTGCTGCAATTGCCCTGATAGAGTAAATTCCAATTTTCCAAAACGATTGTGACGAATACTGGCATTTAACTGGTGCTGAAATAAACTGCCATCACCGGACAAGGTAATTGTTTTAAAAAATTCTTGATCGAGTTGCAATTCACTAGCGGCAAACTGAAAAATATAATGCTGATTGAGCACCGCATCCAAACTATTCGATTCCAATGGACTAGCATTATTCAATAAAAAGTTATCAGACACCTTTTTACTATCCGCTGTTGTTATTAGAGGTGAAATATTGACTTGTAATTTCTTCAAAGAATAGTGATTCCAAGACAACTCATCACCTTTTGCTTCGACAGTAATACGCGGTAAAGACCATGATCCCGATACAGTACCATTACTGATTAAACTACCTGAAAGCTGATCGTCGATTTGATTCAGCATAGGTGCTTGTATATTCCATGTCACATTGGATTCATTTGCGAGAACGCCATTCACGTCCAAACGATTAGCGCCCCAGATCAGTTGCAATCCCTGGCTACGCCATTCATTTTGGTTCTGATGTAAATTTCCTTTTATTGAAAATGCTAAATCACGAACACTACCCTCCAAATTCAAATCATCAACTTTCCACAACCAATGATTTTCTTTCTTTTCACCATCAGAATGAAAATCAGCATTCAGTCGTGTCGGCCAATCTTCGACAAGCAAGGACAAATCAAAGTCGCGGGTTTCAGCAAATAAATCCCATTTAAACACAGGAGCCCATTGCAATATCCCATTCACACTCAACTCCGAAAGTGGCTTGTCAGCGTCTGCTCTTACTTCGGCTAAGTGTAGCTTTTCAATTAAGAGTTGATCCAAATTTCCACTTGCTTTCAGTAGCATATCAACCGGCGGTAAATTTTCTAATACTAGATTTCCTGTAAGCT
>JACCEA012518647.1_pt1 | contig 14320 bp, 19 predicted proteins | sample 7449851 | NCBI WGS metagenome assembly JACCEA01 (sample SAMN15323453, study PRJNA562643) | freshwater metagenome | isolation source: river surface water | place: USA:Blue River Watershed | collected 2017-08-18 | reverse complement strand
TCCGCTTGAGCTTCTGTGCGGCCTTGTCAAACAGGTCCTGGATAGGCTGGAAGCTCACAGTGGCTGAGACAGTAGGAGCAGGCTTGGGTGCAGTGGCACGTTGGATCAAGGTATCAACCCAATGCATCTGCTTGTCGCTAAGATTGCCCCAGCGAGCAAAATTGCCAACCAAACTAGACGCAAACGAAGCGTCACTCTTAGTGAGCTTGTCAACAACGGACTTGAGTACATCAACTTGCACTTGCTGGGCTGTGTTAACTGGGCGCATCGTTGGCTCCTTTTTGCTTACCATACTCGTATTATGCAACAAAACGGGTCCTGTGTCAACCGCTATTTTCCAGAAATTTTAGGCTGTTGCACAAATACAACACCTGCTAAGTGCTTGATTTTGCTAGGAAAAATTCTCTAATAAAATCAATGACTTAGCTGTGTGGCTAAAATGTAACACTTTTGTTACAGATCTGCTTGCTCGCGCACCCTGCGAGCAACCACTTGATGTAGCCCTGGGTTGACCTTGAGTGCATGCGGTAGCAATCGGTGCCGGATGTAATTGCGCATGAAACGTAGATCCATGTTACTGGGATCATCAATCCACAGCATGTCTTTTCGTTCGGCCCATTTTTGGATATCTGACCTGCGTACCAACATGAAGGGACGGATCACACGGTTACGCCGATACGGAATCACATGCGGTGTTCCATGACAACTGGTCCACAACCATGTTTCCACATTGTCATCTAGATTGTGTCCTGTGATCACTGGTGCGTCAAAAGTGTCCAGAAAGGCATATCGTTCGTTTCTCCAGTGTTCCTCTTGGCTGATCTTGGCAGGAACGGCTGTGTCTTTGATACGACCAATCTTCAAAGGCAAGCGCCAATGGTCAGCCAGTCGTGTGACCAAAGCTTCGGCATCACTGCTGTAACTGGTGCCATGATTGAAATAGGCCAGGCCAAGTTCTCTGCTGGGTACTTGTCGCAGGAAGTCTGCGGCAAACACTGAATCAATTCCACCGGAACAGGCAACCCACACAGGCCCTTTGGGAATACTGCCCAACAAATCAAATGTCATAATTATTGTGCTCGCTGATAATAAATCATGGCCCAGATGCCGGCACCAATTGCAAGAAATTTTGCAACAGGCATAAGTGCCGCAAAGGCCATCATGAGTGCAAAGATAGCAAAATATGTGACTGCACAGGTTGCTATTCCTACCAGTACTGATTTGACAAAGGTCATGATTTATCTTTCAAAGTGAACTTGATTCCAGTTGATTGTAGCAAACTTCAGATAGCCTGTCAACATTCTAACACTACTTTATTGCACCCAAATTTTGCCTAAATAGTGTGTACATAACGGAGGCACGAAATGGGTGATTTTTTCAAGTTAGTAGCAGAATTAGGATTTCCAATGGCCGCAGCCATAGCCGGCGGATATTTTGTTTTCCTAACGCTAAAATTCATTCTTGCTGGTGTCACTTCCAGTGTGAACGGAATCAAAGGCATTATTGGTGCGCTGGACAATCGAGTAAAAACCATGAACCATGATGTGGTTCGCATTGACACATTGGTCAGCAGTGCTCTAGGGCTTAAACCAGACCTAGATCGTATTGCTCGTGCAGACGGTAAGAACGATGCACGGCGAGATTAAATTACAGAAAGACAAAAATGCTATACATAGACTACACATGGGATCTAAGTCCAGGCAAAATCATCTTAGACGAAGAGCTGAACATTGACAAACTTGGATGGAAAGCAGGAGATATCTTTCGCGTGGACAACAACAACGGTCGTGCCATGCTGGTCAAAGTAGAACCAGTTGAAGCGTTTGTGAGAGAAGGTGGTGCATGGTTGAATGGAAAACAATCATGAATCAAGCACTGTGGAATGACAAAGACTTGGCTGTTGGCGTGGCAGTTGGCGTAGGTATTGGATTTGTTATTGGATTGGCATTTGGTTACGAATGGGCATGGCGTCCAGTTGTAAATTGCATTCGACCACTGATTGGTTAACAAATATAAAAGTAGGAGAAGAAATAAATGGCATTACACGATTCAATATTGAAGTTGATTACCAAGGAACAAAAAGATCCGGATGCACCAAAGCCTCCAGTAGGATCACGTTCAGAGCGTGAAGCAAAGATTAAAGACAAAGCAGGCATGGTCATATCTGTGTTTGCACTATTTCTAGCAATAAATTCTTGGTACGGTGGCAAACTGTCTAGTACAGTATTAAACAATACACTAGGTGCTAACAATGCCTGGGCACAATATCAAGCCAAGAACAATCGTCTGGTCAGTTTTGAAATTGCATCAAAGACCACCAGTGATCCTGTTCTACAGAAAGAATTCAAGGCAGAAGCCGAGCGCATGGATGCCGACAAGAAAGAGATTGCAGTTGAAGCACGTAAGATGGAAGCAGAACGCGAACTGGCCAAAAAGTCCAGTCCTTGGATTGGTTATGCCTCTACTGCTTATCAATTGGCCATTGTTGTATTGTCAGCAAGTATCCTAGCAGTTAGTATGCCCATGTTCTGGGGTAGCTTTGCAGTAGCGGCAGTTGGCCTATTGCTCAGCAGTCAAGGCATTTTACTGTGGTTCTAATAGAATGTACATTGATTTGACATTTCTGTTGTTGATATACGTGTTCAGTGTAATAGCACTGGCAGTCAGCATTTACGCATTATGGACGTTGAAAGAAGTTGAGCAGATGTACAAGGCAGCAGGAAGAAAAAAAACAAAACCTTCCCTGCCGCCAATTACAGTAGCTAGAGCAAAAGGTCATTGGGATTAAGGAAAAATTATGGACGTTGTAGAACTAGTAAACAAATATGGATTTCCTGTAGTGGCAGCCGCTGGCATGGGCTACTTGATCTACTACGTGTGGGAATGGGCCACCAAGGAAATCAAGCCTGTGCTCAGCGAAGCCAATGGCACCTTGATTGCATTGATTGATCGAATCCGCATGCTGGACAATGATTTGATCCGATTGAATCAAAAAGTCAATGTGGTATTGCATCTACGAGGTAAAACCATTGAGCATGAACGAGTTCAGGCCGAGCAACAAATCAATAGTACCATTGACGAAACTGACAAGAAAGAAGCCGCGGCTGGCAACAACTGAATTAAATACAGTCATGCATGAGCAAACCCTATATCAACCTATTCGGCTTGACTGTTGGCAACAGATACGTGCTGTTACTTTGACAGCCATACACGTGAATACCAACAGCAACGAATATCATGTGCATCGTCTGACCAGAAAAAACTTTGGGTCAGACCTGGCCAATCGCTTTGAAAATGAACTGTTGGAACTGTACGGGCTTCCTTTTACCATGCATGAGTGTTTGGTTTTTCAAAGTAGACCTTTTGAAAATCCATCTATACATGTGGATGGCAACAACGAAGATCGAGCAGGATCAAACGATGTTGCTTTGAATGTTCCTATCTTGAACTGCGAAGGAACTGAAATGATTTGGTATTCCGGTGATTACACAGTAAAAGTATTACCAGTTGAAGTGAACAAAAAAGTTTCCAGCTTGATTCCCGAGTGGCACTCTGGACCAGATCAAATCTATCACAAAGAAATCACATCGCCAGCATTGGTACGTGTCAATGTGCCACACTGTGTGATAAATCCTCAAGAAAAACCCAGAATAATGGCCAGTTTTAGATTCACACCTGGATTGACTTTTCTAGACGATCGTCCAGGATATCCAGTTAGATACTGAAACTACTTCCGCATCCGCAAGTTGACTGTGCATTGGGATTGACAATCTCAAATTGCGAGCCCATCAAATTTTCTTTCCAGTCCACGGTGGCTCCTTCAAGATACTGTGCACTCATTGCATCTACCAACACGTTCTCCGCAGATGATATTGGAATAGTAAAGTCATCTTCGTTGATGGTTTCGTCAAATGTGAAACCATAACTGAATCCTGAGCAACCTCCGCCTTGTACAAACACACGCAAATGTATCTTGCCTGGTTTGTTTTCTTCCATGATGAGATCCTGGATTTTTCTAGTAGCTGATTCTGTTAGTGTCAAGTTCATTTTGATGTAGCACGATATGTGCCGTCCCAGTTGGCAGGTAGTCCTTCTTGCATGCGTTCTAGCATGAGCTCATAATAGTGTTTGAGTTCGCCATCTTCTGCAATCAGTTTGCGGCATTGACGCTTGGCTCGATCCCAATCACCAGCATAATATGCCTGTAGATATGTGTCGTGCAGAGTGGGATTTGTTGTGCCCAATGTGAATATCTTGACGCCAATGTTCTTTCCTTTCACTGCAATACAGTCTAGTTCTACAACCGAGTATTCGTCCTTGACCAGTTCCGCAGTCCTTTGACCAAGTACAATTCTGACGCCGTAGCTCTTGCTTTGTCCTTCCAGTCGGCTCGCCAAATTGACGCCATCGCCCAGGCAAGTATAGTCAAAACGCTGATCAGATCCCATATTACCAACCACAACCACGGCACTGTTAATGCCAAGACCCATACCAAACTCTGGTATGCCTTCTGCTGTAATTTCTGCATTAAATGCATCCAAACTCCTCATCATCTCAAGTGCTGTCTTCACAGCTTGATGCGCATGTCTTGGCTCGTCAACTGGTGCATTCCAGAAAGCCATCTGTGCATCGCCAATGTACTTGTCCAATGTTCCATTGTTCTCAAGAATTTTAGCAGTCATTGCAGTCATATAACGATTCATAATCTTGGTAAGACCCTGTACGTCTTTACCATAGTGTTCTGAGATTGTGGTAAAGCCACGAACATCAGTGAACATGATTGACAGTTCTCGTTCGTCACCACCCAGTGTGAGCTTTTCTGGATGCTTTTGCAGTTGCTTGACCAGTGCAGGAGAAAGATATGTGCCAAACTGTTTCTTGACCTGTTGCTTCTGCTGAAATTCTTTCATGGCTCTGTTGAACAATGCATGTGCAGTGATCAGTGTCAGTGCCACCATGAGATATGCAATGTCCCACAGTTGTGCGTAATTCAACCACAGCCATTGATCAGTTATGTACGCGGCAGTGCCGACGCTGGCCAATACCACAGCAGTGGACCATAATGGTGTGGTAACAGCACACACAGCAATGGCCAGCGCCAACACTGCCAACACTGTGATTTCGGCCAGATCTGCATATGGCGGTCTCACCGGACTGGAGCCATCTATCAGTGTTTGTATGGCCTGTGCTTGTAGATCATGTGCCCAAATTTCTCCTCTTGGTGTGGCAATGATACCACCCAGGCCTTCAGCACTCAATCCAATCACAACAATCTTTCCTGCCAGTCGCTTGGTGTCTATTTGGGTGGCTTCCATACGCTCAAAACTTCTGTTCCATCGCAACCAAACACGAGCCCTGGCATCTGTGTCAATGATGGAACGACCACTCACTCGCACCTTTTCCACACCTGCTTCGGTTGTTTTTACCTGATAACTTTTTTCGTGTGTGGCCACACGTAATGCTTCAAGACTTAGATTGGGATAAAGTGTTCCTTCAGGACCAATGCCCACAATCATTGGCATGCGACGAACAACACCATCTAGTTCTGGTGCAGTGGCTGCCACGCCTACTCCTGCCGCTGAATCTGCTAGACCTTTAACAGGAGCCAGTGCACCAGGCCAAATATAAATCCACTCTCTAGGATCTTCGCCTACCATGGCAACACCACGACGCACAGCATCAGGTTGTCTATTTTGAGTTGTTGGAGTTTGTGCAATAACCACATTGCGATTGCGTATGGTGTCAGCAAGATATGTGTCACCACCCAGCCGATCTCGCTCGCTCATCAACACAGGAACCACAATGGTATCTGCACCTGCATCTGCTACCTTGCGTATGATATCACCCAACACACGACGATTCCAGGGCCATTGGCCATGAGCTGCCATAGACGGTTCACCAAGGTCAATTATCACAACATCTTGACTGGGCACACGATCTTCAACAAGGTGTGCGTCAAAAGTTTTGAGTCGATAGGATTGTATCAGTTCTGGATCCCAGTAACGTAGTCCAACTACCAAGGCAGCAGTTAGTAGCACAGTCCAGATTTGTGTTAGTGTTATCTTAGGCATTTTGATCATACACTAATTTAGCTGATTTTTCAAACAATGTCAAGTTTATTTGGTTTGAGTAACTGAGATGGGTGCACACCCGCCTGCTGTACCGCAATTGAATTGAATTGAGTAAAAATTTTGTCCAGAACCACTTTGTTGTAGTGTCAAAGACGTAGGCTGTCCAGATAGTGTGACGCTGGCCATGTGTCCTGCGCTGCCTTCTTGGGTGATGTTAACTGATTTGTTTCCACCAGACAAGTTTACTTCAGCATAATGACTTCCGCTATTTTTTTGTTGTATAGTGAGAGAGTTGTTGTTATCTGTAATAGTAGCAAATACTCCCTTACCAAAACTGCCAGTTTCATTGCTGGTCTGTTGTCGAATATCAACTGTATTGTAATTTCCAATCACAGTAAGATCAACATAGTTGGTCTGTGAATTGTTGTTGGCCACTTGTTTTACATGAATGTCATTGCTGGAACCATTGCCGTTGTATTTGACATAGTTGTTACGACTGCCTTCTTGGCTGACAGTTATTGAGTTTTGATTGCCAATCTGTTCAATGATTACTTTGCTGTCCTGTGTGGTTCTATTGATAAATGCGTTTACCTTGGCCACATTGGTTGCACTAGCACTGAATGCACTGGCACTGCCACCGCAACAGAGACTGCTGGGGTTGCTCACAGTACCTGTACCTGACGCAGTTGAAGTTGTGGTATTGTTGGCATCATATATGAAAGAGATCTCGCCAATCTGCATGCTGTCGCAGTTCAACCCGCAACCTTCGCCTGCTTTGGTAGTGGGAAAGAAAATATAATAGTACACATAGGCAGTGGTGTTTGTGACTGCAATTTCAGGTGATGTCCAAAAGCGTGTTTCGCTTAGACTCACAGTATCCTGTTTGATCAGCGTCCAGTTTACACCATCATTTGACCCATACAGCTTGTAGCTGGTAGGATCGCGACCACTGAAGTCATTGGCAGTGGTCAGAGTAAACCCAGTGACCACTCGACCTGCGTTCAATTTCACAGTGACACCTGCATTCTGTTTGTCAAAGTTCAAGTACTTGGTACCAGGGTCATTGTCAAATGCATTGGCAGCACCTTCACCTGGGGGACTATTGTTGCTGGTTGGGTAGTGATTGATAATGTATGTACCTGAAGAAATACCTTGATTGTAAATTTTGGTAGGTGCCGGTGGAGGTGGTGGCGGAGGAGAACCTGCTGTTGCACCTGTGCCAGCATTTGTAGTAGTCATTGTGTTGTTGTATCCACCAGCGGTACCCGATGTTGTACCACCTGTGGCATCTGGCCCGCCACCGTTTGCGTTAGCAACTAGGCCTGTTGTGCTGGTACCTGGCACGCCGTCGCTGTTAACGATACAGGCATTTGATCCACCCCATGCACCTTGGCAAGCACCAAAGCCTGGGTTTGAAGTCCAACCCTGTGCTGTTATGCCGTTGTAGGGACCAAACTCTGGGTTATACAACAAGTTGCCGCCGCCGTTGCGCTGTAAGGTAGGAGCACGATACCAAGGACCGTAGTCACCTGCCCAGTAACTGCCGTCAATACCATACATGTAGACCTTGGCATAGGCCACTGTACCTGCCTGTGCTGTGCTCAGTGTTGAGCTGATGGTCAGTGTTGTCCAAGGCACACTGGTATCAATACAGGGATTGCCGCAAACAGCATTGGGGTTTGGTAAGTTGGCAGAGTGATTTGTGTTTACACTGGTTACCAGTGCACCACCAGCTGTATAAAATTCAATCTTCACGTTGGCTGTATCGCTTTGTCCTGCACGGCCGCCACCGTTGTGTGCCAGCACACTGAATGTGAATGTTCCGCCCTGTTGCATGTTGCTGTCAAACACAACACTCTGGCTGATGGTGGTGGTCACATACGCAGTGGCAATAGCATTGTAGCCTGTTTGACTGTGCGCACTGGTCAGCATACCAAGAAAACAAAAAACAGATGTCAGTATTCTTTTAATCATTGTTGGGCTTCTTGAACCAATAGGTTTTTGTTAGTGCATCTATGATTTCTTGCTGTGAAGCTGGCATTTGTTTTGATGCCATCTCAACAAACTCAAACCAACGATATATATAGGAAGTATTGTCTTGCATCCATTGCTGGTACATGATTTCAAGTTGTTTAAGATTTATCATGGTCTTCTCAATACTCCGGTACTTTGACGTATGGTAACCATGTTGCCACCTGGGCTTCCGTCTCCCATGATGTACATGGCCGCAGAATCATTTTGAGTTATGCTTATGGTGGTGTTGGATTGATAACCTTGTGTTTTGACTTCGGCATAGTGATCGTTGGGTGCTTCTCTAAAAGCAATGCCCTTGCCTCGAGTTTGTGTATCACTGGCTTCTGGAGTTTCCCATCTAACACAGATACCCTGCACATAGTTGCATGAATCATCCACTCGAGGTTGAATGGCAGCAATACGTGCGGCTTCGGCTGCCGCGGCAGCTTCTCTTGCTCGACGTTCCAGTTGCATGGCTTCCATTTCTAACTCTTCTTTTTCTTTGTCCTGCAGTCGTTTCGTAGCGGCAGTGATAGCTCTCTGCATTTCAGGCGGCTTTGCAATAATCAAGTTGTTGTTGATTTTGCTTTCAACAATGTTGATGATTGCAGGAGCAGTGGGCATGGTGGTGGAACTGTTCACATAAGTGCCATGAAATGCTTGATTCAATGTCACTGTGCCAGCCGAAGTAGATACATCAATTGCGCCTACCCTACAACGATTTTCTTCCAGCTCGTATGTTTTGACATCCTTTTCGTCTTTGCAACTGGGCAATAACACCACAAGACTCTGTCCAGCTTCATCCACTGTCATGGTAAAATCTGTTCCACGCACAGCAATAGTTGCTGTTGGTGTTCTGATTGCTACATTTTGACTGTTGGCTTTTTCAATTTGACCACTGGCAAAACGAACTGTGCCCATGGTAACTTTCATGGCCATTTTGCCTGCATCGCTTTGTTTTGGATCAAAAACAAATTCATCAATGACCAGTCGACTGTTTTCAGTTACACGTACTTTGCTGGCATCTCGAAAGGTGATGGCACTGGCACACGCACCTGTGGTGTAGGTATCCATGGATTCAATGGCAGCTCCTTTGACACCTTCCAGTTTGCTTTTGCCCCGCTCGATGGCACACGCCGAGCCTTTGTTTTCACTGACAGATCCAATTGGAGCAGCCATTGAAACGCTCGACAGAGCTATCGATAAACTCAGCACTGCGGCCAACTTCATTGTTACCTCGCAACCGCAGTTACAGGGTTTGTTATAGCGGTGCTACTGGTTCTAACAGTTATGGTGTTATGACTGCCAGTTGTTTGTATGTTAACAGTGGTGTCATTGAAACCCTGCTGTTGAGTCACTATGCTGTTGTAATCTCCCACAATGTTCTGCACCAGATTGTGTCCCACAGCACCTGCTGAATCTCTTTGTTCAATATCCAGTTTGTTGTTACCGCCCTGAATGGTTATAGAACTAACACCGTTGGTGCTGAGCAAATTGCTGGTGACTTCATTGTTGCTGCCTGTTACGGCTGTGGTGCTGGTAATGTCATTACCAACCACTTTGGTAACCAAGGTATTGGTATCACCAGTCACAGTTTCAGTCACAGTGTTGCGCAGATTGGCAGTGGCAGTGGCATCACCAATGTCCAGTTTTATTCTATTGGTATTGCCAGTAACAGTGGTTGTATACACATTGTTGTTGCCGCGAATGTTGTATTGTGACAGGTTGCTGTTGCCAGTCTGAATCATGGCCACTGTGTTTGAACTGCCGGTTATTGTTCCGTAGTTGGCACTGCCAGCTGGATCCCACACACCTGGTGCGGCACTGTTGGTACCGCCAACAGAGTTGGTTCCACCAACTTGATCAATGGTCACAGTATTGCTGTTACCCACCTGCTCAATGTAAATCACATTGGGGCCTGTGGCTGCATTCTGTGCCATGGCGGCCACTGGTACACCCATGACCATGATAGCTAAAAAATTAGCTGTTATGCTGTTTGATATTTTACGCATGTCATTACCATCATCCTCTGGAGTACATGTACTCCGATTAATCTTTCTTGGCTTCTTCTACTTTGAAAGCCCAGTGCCCTTTGCGAGCACCTTCTCTTATGGTGTCTACCACCGCTGCCTGGACTGCTAGCGATGTTGCCTTGTTGATGCTTTCATTGATGCTGCCACCAACTTCGCCTTCAACTGAGTTCGTGCCGTCGTTGATAAATCTCAACAGTGTAATTTTGTCCATGTAGCTCAGCACGGTTTTGGTCACAGTCACACTGGTCAGCACTTCGCCGGTGCTTACACTGACTGCTCGTAGATTTACTGTCACTGTGTCTGATTGGTACTGTGTGCTTCCACCAATACCAAAAATTCGCACACCTGCACCTCCGGTGAGTGTGTTGGAATCATAGCCAACAATACCACCTTCAAGCAGTATGCCAGCAAACATCATTGGAGGCAAGGGTTTTGCATCCTTGCCTTGATACAACTCTCGCATTTGACGAATCATCTGGCGTTCTTTGATCAAATTTTCCACGCCGCCGCGTTCTAGCACAGTGAACCAACGACCACTGCCCACATCCTGCAGAGCCTTGACCAGGAGAGCATCAGCACCTTGTGTCACAGCCGAACTCAAGCTGGCCACATTGGGTTGTTGCTTGCGTTGACCAGTAAGGTCTCTGAAGTTGTACACTGCAACAGGTATAGGGCCACCCTGTGGAGGCTGAACTGACCAATTTTCTTTTTGTAGCATTTTGCTTTGTTCAACAACTGGATCTTCATATTCGCCACGACCCAATTTTTGTTTCAAGGCTTCACCAGTTGCACAACCTCCCAGCAACGCTGTCAATGTGATTAAAGGTATTATTTTTCTTATCATGTTTGTTCCTTAAAAAGCAAATGTGCCGCTGGGGATCTTCATAGTGGTGGTCTGAGAAGGATCGCTTAGGTTCGCTATGGTGATAATAATCATGCCTTGATCAGATCCAACACCCAATTTCCATGTAACTGCATTGCCAGCCAAGTCAGGAATAGACCCACATATTGAACCAGCTGTGGCTGCTGTGCAACTGGGTGCACCTGTGGTGCCAAACAGGCTGTCAGTCAATTGTTTGGCCAATTGTGCATAGATTCGTGACTGTAGGTTGGCCACAAATTGTGCTTGTGGTGTGTTGGCTGCTTCGGCCTTGGCCTTGGCCGCAAGGGCATCTGCGGCAGCTTTGTTGTTGCTCACTGCTTGATCTTCCAGCTGTTTAATGGTCAACACATAGGTTCCATAACCATTTCCATTGAACGCAGGACTGTTGAAGTTGAACTGCAACTCAGCCGCGGCCGACACAGTTGACAGCACCAGCAATGATATTGATGTTATAATTTTTTTCATCATGTTTTACCTTAGGCAAGTGAGAAAAAGTAGATTTTTCAATCCACTTGTACACTATTATTTAAGAGTAAAACGGGTGCAGTAATCAGGCCACTGAATTTTGATCTTGATCCTGTGCATTGCGAACAGGAAAATGTGGCAATATGATCTTGGCAGCAGATTGGAAACGATCTGCGCCATACATGTCTTTCAGAACCTGTGCTGTGACCGAGGCATTGCCCTGTGACAGTAGCTCTCTGATCTGTGTGGCACCGGTCATGGTTTGACCGTTGATTTTGAAGTTTACTATGGGAGCAAGCACCACATAGGCATGCTGTGCAAATGGTTGCATGACCTGATTGGCACTGTATGGTTGCATGTAGGCAGGTGAACCATCTTTTTTGGGTTTGTAACCAATGCGCTCTTCGTCTTTTTTGCTAAGTGCAAATATCACAGTGTCTGAATCTGGCCTATAATTGCTCAGTATTTCATCAGCTCTGTAGGGACTCTTGACCTGTGCAATACGTGCGGCAGGCACACCCATAACGGCAGCCAAGGCTCTGCGTTCTTCAAAAGAGAATGGACTATCAGCACCAACCACACCGCTGGTTGCTATCCATACATCAGCGCCAGGGAAACGTGCTTCTAGTGCACGATATGTTTCATAGTGACCGCGATGGAAAGGCTGGAAACGACCAGGGAATATGACCACGGTGCGACCATGTGTGGGTGGATTACTGGCTTCAAATAGCTGATAAAGTCTCATGTGATTATTTATGAACTCAAAATGTATTTTGGATCAGAAGTTTGTCTTGCATCAGGGCCCAGCACATGAGCGGGAATCCATTCAGCTACCACACCATTGTCAACCTGTGCTTTGGGATTGATTCCTTCTGCTTGACGTTGACTCAAAAATCCCCGCGGCATAAAATCCACTATTAGATGTGTACGACCCTGTGTGCCTTCATTGCCAGCCGAGTGTGGATCTATGTTGTTTAGCTCGTACAAACGATCAGCAGTCATGCGATAAAATTCAGTATGAATACTGGTCTGTTGTCGCATGAGAGATCCATGATGCCAGCACCGATCATTTGTGATCAAGGGCACATGCATGCGCCTTGCATTGGCATGAAACCAACAACGATCTCTATGCACATGCAGTCTTACTCCAGGGTTCAGCGTGGCAATTTCAGCACGTACTGGTTCAAAGCGTTCAAGGCCATCTTGTGTGCCAATCCAGTCAACCAACAGTTGTGTGGCCTGTGCTAGAGGATCCTGCTGAGACATCACATGAAATTCAGTTATGGCGTAGGGCATTTCTGCTACCTTGCCTGTGTACAGCACACGTTCAGTTCTGTTGTATTGATCCAGGCTCCAGTCTACTGCCAGTATTTGTTTTCTTACAGCGTCACAAAGGTCTTGGGGTGCCAGGTTCAGTTCGCGATGCGTTCTTCTTAATCTCATCTTGTTGTCCTTTAAGCCACTCAATGGTGGCCACTGTGTCTTTGTATCTATGCTTGAACGCCAAACCGCCGGCATCCTGCCAGGCTCGCACGTTCACACCATAGTCGTCAATCAAGATATTGCGTGTGCCGTTGCGATTGGCGTACTTGGCTTTGTTGCGTTCAAAGATGATGGCATCTGGAGGATATGCACCTAGATGCGTGTCAATCCAACGACGCTTGCCTGCTCGGCTGGGTTCTTCATTGCGCTCTAAGGGACTGCTGAGTATGGTATAGCCACCCGAGGCATGTGCGGCTCGTAGCAGTTGTTCTGCTCCTGGTAGCATGGGCAACGTGGCAAAGAACTCTTCGGCTTGCTCTCCAATGCGATCCAAGCTGGCGGCAATCTCACTTTTGGGTATTTGCTTGTAGTGTGAAACGCCATGTGTACGTGCCCATTCGCCAAAGAAGTCACAGAGAACTCCGTCCATGTCCAGATACAATGTGGGTTTACGGGCTATCTCAAACAGTCTCATGTGCGTAGTATACTACCTTGGGTTAGCGTTGTCAAGTCTTGGGCATGGGGTTCTCGCCTGTGAGTCCAGGACGAGCAAACCAAAGACGGAACCATTCATCGGATCCAGGACGAATCTTGTGCTTTTTCATATACTCGCCCTTGGCAGTACCGCTTTGGGTGAGCGGACTGTCGTGTCCGTCTGCATTGGGCGATGCTTGCTTGGTAATACCTGCCAAGGCCTGCATGCGAGCAATGTCCAATTTTACATTTTCGTCCAGGTCATGTGCTTTCATTTAGAATCCTTGAGTGGCTGCATTGTAGAATATCTTGCCTGTAAAGTTGGATGTCTTGGCCTGGCCAGTGTGCGAGTAGCTGACCTGCAACACACCTGGTCCTGCTGGGCCGTTGCCAAACATCACTCTCAGTGGCACGTATTCACCTGCATTTAATGTCACTGTGTTGGAAACTTCAATTTGTGCATGCAATCCACCATTGGCAATGTCAGCGTTGGCCGTGGTCCAACCGGTTCTGGCTTTTTCACCAAACCAAGCATAAGCGCCATCGTCAGAACTGACATATATGGTGTGTACACCTGTGTAGCTGGCGCGGAAATAGCCAGTCAACATCATGGAAGTGGAGTTGGGCAATGCTGGTTCATACAGATCAGAATCAGCACCATTGAACGCATAGGGACCTGTTTTCAATGCCGCCGTGTCAAAGAAATTCACAGCTTCATAGTGATAGCCTTGATAGTTTTTTCGCCATATGCCTGGAGAGTTGGCCAAGGCCTGATATTCCAACTGAGTCTGTTGCGCCGCTGTGAGACTCACACCACCCCCGGCCAAGCGTCTGCGCACTGCATGCGGCACAAATGGTGCCTGTGCATACTCAATGATACGACGCTGTTCGCCTACGCC
>JACCEA010744983.1_pt1 | contig 14322 bp, 13 predicted proteins | sample 7449851 | NCBI WGS metagenome assembly JACCEA01 (sample SAMN15323453, study PRJNA562643) | freshwater metagenome | isolation source: river surface water | place: USA:Blue River Watershed | collected 2017-08-18 | reverse complement strand
GAAATCACATCATTTACTCCTTGTATGGATGATCGTTTCATTGTGGTTGCTACCGACGGATTATGGGATGTTATGTCTTCTGTTGCAGTGGACACCTACGTTACACAAGCTCTCTTAAAGGAGGAAGTTTTGGTGCCGGTTAATAATCAAGATTTAGGTAACTACTGAGATAACTGCTTTATAATTTTTTTGATGATTGCTATTAGAAGTGGAAAATGTTGATTATAGCAAATTGGACACCACAGTGAATGGACTTTTGTCCAAAGAAGAGATAAAAGTCAGATTAAACAAAATAGGACTAAATATTGCAACCCATGCTATTGATAACTTGCGTAGTGCAGATAATGTGACAGTGATGATTCTTCTTATTCAATCTTGTCATTTTTCGGCAGAAGATGAAAATTTAGATTTGAATCAATATGTCACATCGATCGAAGACTTCGAATTGCTTAGCCACAATGTCGAGACACCAACTGTGTTCACTAGACCAAATACAATGCAGTCAAAGAGAGGTAAGCTATGAAAAACATAATGTTGCAGTATGAAAAGCTAATATTTTCCTGACAACAGCAGGTTTTAGTAGCAATGGAGATGACGACTTCTTGAAGGACTTAGACATGTTGACTAATAACAAGGCTGGAAAAAATCCTCCTTTCTCCCAGCAGACATCCGCTGCTGTTGGAAATAAATCAAATATTTCAAAATCAATTACTATGAAGAAAGGAGATGATGATGACGATGATTTGATGAGCTTTTTGCAAGATGACAGTAATTTCTAAAATATCTTTTCAAAATAACATTCGTAGGTAACGTTCTTTGGAACGTTTTCTCCTCCGTCTCAGCAATCCCAAATTCATAGTACTTCCATTTAACAAGAACTCTAAGGCCTTATATGGTGCAATCGATATCACTTATTGAAATAACAAGTTGAACTAAATATCATGGGAATTTCCGCTAATCATCAAGAAGATTTTACACAGGAAGACAGTTTTCCAGACGTTGAGACCTCACATGTAAATATGTTGGTCGAGGCAACAAGCAAAGATTTGTTTAATATCCCACTTACAGAATTGCCTGTACTGCTTGACTTAAGATCTTCCATTCATTATCGAACTTCTCATATAGTAGGTGCTCTATCTGTACCTATTCAAGAAATAATTTCGACAACGAATGATACATCCAGCTCAAGTAGTACTATCCCAACATTGCAACGATGTCATTCTTTCTTACGTGATATCATGGCGACAGCTTTGGAAGATCGTGGATATGATTCTTATCGCAAAGTTGTAATCTATTACGATCAAGACGAGAGTGAGAACATCATATCAACATCGACGTCTCCATCAGTTGAGGAAATGTTGATAGAGAGTATCACGAGGTATGGTTTACCGATTGGACCGCTAATCCACGATGTCTATCATCCTACATCAATCATTGTTATGAAACGAGGATATGAACAAGAATTTTTAAGACTCTTTCCATTTTTAGCCGTTGAAGATTCAAGGAGTCCTTTCTCATCAAATACAGATGAAATCTTCTATCCTTCTTTAATTGATGAAAAATGGGGACTCTTTTTGGGATCATTTTACCATGCCAAAACTGAACTGGTTCTTCTTAATCTTCATATTGATGTCATTCTCAATATGACAGTAGAATGTGCTAATACTTTTGAGGATCGATCAATACGATCAAATAATGGTGAAGATAAATTAATTGAATATCATCGATTTTTTGTAATTGATAATCCACAACAATCAATGGAAGAACATTGGATTCAGGCCGCAGAAATACTCAGAACTTGTAAAAAGAATAATAAACGTGTCCTAGTGCACTGTGCAAAGGGAGCTTCGAGGTCTGCTTCAACTATCGTATATTATCTGATGAAATATGAGAACTTCTCTATGAAGCAAGCTTTGAAATATTTAAAAAGTTGTCGACCCATAGTGGAACCGAATGAAGGCTTTATCAAACAATTACTTCTTGTCGAGGCAAAGATCAATGGTAGAATTATTTGATAGAGGATTCAATCAAGTATGATTGCATTAACAAATAGATCAGAAGGAAAACATAATTAAACTTAAGTATGTAAAACTTATTTTCCAACACAAAAAACTATACAAGTTCGAAATTATAATCTCTAAAACAAAGAACTTCCAGGTAGTGCATTTGAATTTACCGGTGCTAGGGAAGTCAGTGACTGTGATCCTCTCCATCTATTCTGCTCTCGATATACTAAATAATCCATCGCACGCTTACGACGTGTTTCCACCGTCTCTTTTCCAAATATATCTTCCATATTTATTTCTAGAGAAAATGTTGGATGGAATGTTGTACTGTCGATTCCGGAATAGAGACCATACTGCTGATTTGCCTTGTATCGGGCAGCCTCTTTAGCAGATGCACCATGATTTCCTCCACTTGTAGGAGTCGAGCTCCCATAATTGAGATGAAGGTCTACATACGGCTCTTTGAAATGAAAGATTTTCATATCTTCTTCAGTCAATGCATATGCTGCTTTGCGACTCAACCATTTGGGATCAACCTTTAATGAATTGATAGTTTCATTAAAAAACCAGTAATAATTATGATTTCTAATAATACTACCTGCTTTGGGATGCGTGGAGGCGCCGCTTGGGTCAGCTTCATTTTTTCGACGAGATCATTCATATCACGTGAATCCAAATACTGAGCGGCAGTTAATTCACCGTATCGATGTGAGGATTCTTGTTGTATACGTTGAACAGACTTCAATGCATGTTTGTGATCGGATGCGGTGGTCTCAATTGTTGAAATAGTTATTTCATCATCATCAATAGCTTTTGAAACAGTCAGAAGCTTGTTAATTACCAACTAAGGGATATTGTGGAAAAATAAATTAACGAAATCAAGGATGGTAACATGAAATAAGAATTACCTTGCTGGAGTGTAATGTAGGTTGTGCAAGAGGATTCAGGGAATAAGGAATATTATCAATGGGTCCAATAAGCTCATCCATAATTTTCTCCTTACCCTTTATATTTGCCTTATCCAATTCAATACTAGAGGTCTCTTTGTCTCGATGGAGTAGAGCATTTGGATATGGTGTGGGTGATACTGCTAATGGAGTGGGCATTGGTAATCCACCAGAGAAAGATGACGAGACATTAATAGAAGAATTTTGTACATTTTGATAGGTTCTATTGCTACTGTTGTTATTTATAATAGTTGTGGTGGTAGTTGTTGTTGTGACAGTCTTTCCCCCAACACTTTGATGTTGCTTTTTCTGCACTGTTGCAGTTGTATCCATTTCCTTCGAATTGGTGGTTTGCAGTTTCTCGTGAACATGCTTAGGAATAGGAGTTGAAATGGTGATGGATTTATGGTTCTTCTGACTTGCGGCCGTCGTTGAAGAAGATTGGTGGTCAGATTTCTTGATGGTTGAAGTGATTGCAATTTTTGGAGCCTTTTCTTTAAATTGCTTTCCAGCAGGAGACATAGGGGGAATTGGTGAGTTCGCTGCACCCACGCTGACTTCATGACCTCTGATTTCTTGTTTGTTGGAGGTATTTACTGATGGTGTAGGAGGCTGACGTCGAGGAAGGTGATGGCCATCGTCTTTGTCGCTCGGATCAAATTTGCTCTTTTCATTTCCACTACTACTGCTAGGGGCATAATTCTTAACAGGGGAGATGTTTCGCGAGGCTGTACCAGATGTTGGAGCGACTGAGGGGACGGAGGGAGCGGATGATGGTGAAAATGGTACCGGTGATATCCGTTGCTGTGGTGGTGGAGTTGGTGAGGGCGATGGATTTCCAAAAATATTCTTGAGCAAAGTAGAGGGAGCAGGTGGTGGTGGCGGTGAGAGATGATGAGAGGGCGGTGCAGGTGGTGACTGAAGCGGAAGAGACAATGGCAAAGTGAGTGGTTTTTGTTGCTGACTATCTGGAGCAGAATCTGCAGCCCACCCCAAGGACTTCTTTGCACCACTACCGCTTATTCCACCCGAAAAAACGCTTCCTCCACCTCCACCATTGACACTACCATAAACACTTCCACCTACAGGAATGATCATTTCACAATCAAATTGTTCTACTTTTAAAGAATCTGTGGTATAAATACGGAATTTACCATCCATCGTACACACAAGCAGTTCACGGTTATGGGTGTCTTCAAATCCAAATTGATGATCATATTCACTGCGAGATAGAATTGATGGTGAGAATGAACACGCAACAATTGGTTGGTTGAAATATTCTTCTTTTAAAGGAACAAATTTCTCGTGTCCCATCTCATGCAATTCATCCTCATGTATTGCAATGGAATAACCTTGTCGATTATCTTGTGGATTCACACTTTCAAAAGTGGGAATCAAATTTGTTCGGTTCGTATTGCTAAAGGGAGCGATAGTGTTATGACCAGGATTATTCAAGTCCTTTCCTTTATTGTATCGTTTGCGAATACTAGTCATTAATGCGGTGTCTTGTTTTAGCCATTCCACATCCATGTTTTGTTCATCGTCGTCCATTCGACCACTTGCTTTGGATCTTTTGCCCGAAGTTTCAATTCTAAGTGGCCCTTCACTGATGCTATCGTCATCATCTGACAGTGCTTGTTGTTGCTTTAGTCGATGTTGAAGTCTCCGTTCTTCATCAGGAAATAAGTCAGTTGTCGACGTGTACACGCGTACTTTGCCTTTGATATCTGAAGATGAAACAAGCACTTCGCGTTTTAAGTAATCAAAGTTTGCATCGGTTATCTCATAAACATTTGGAGCTGTAGAAATATGGATAATTGGAACATCTGATGATTGCAAGATCGCGACTAGAAAATGACCGTCATCGATAATTGGACCAGCTTTGATCACAACTTTGGGGGCTGAATTTGCAGTGAATGCACCTAAAATGGGATGAGCTCCTCCGGTGGGAAGGTAGTCACCATCTTCTTCTTGCTGTCTGATGAGCTCTTCTTCTTGTAGTACTGCATCTTGTTGTGTGAAGAACTCATATACGTCCTTACTATTTATCTTCCAGATATGAATCGTCCCTAGATTTGTGCCTCCAAATATATAGATATCCTGATGATCCACCTTGCATCGTTTTGAGCGCTTAATGACTACCATTGCACCAGTGGTTTCATCATATACTTCAACATCTTCACCGTCATCTTCATCACTACCAGCACTTCCATCCGCATTGTTTCCCTGACTTTTCTCTTCCTCTTCAATCGGATCATATGAGTCAGCAGAAGAGGAATTTACGCCCAATCTCTTTGTTTCAACCAAGTCTATTACGGGGGAATGTGCAAATGCTTGAAGACAAAGCATGTGGGTTGAAAACGTATCAAAAGCCAGCAGTGGTGCTACGGTTATACCTTCTTTAAACTGAAATGTCAAAGACCACAATCTTACCGCACGATCAGCAGATCCTGTCACAAAACTATAATGATAAACATCATTTCCACCAATCTGGGTATTTGCTATAGTTATCATCGGTAACCATTGAATAGCGAACACTGGACCCTTGTGTACGGCTTTACTGATGTTATAGGATGAACGAAATACGTGATGGGCACTTGTATTTTTCGCAAGTTCCTCATGCAATGCTGCACGATCTTCATTTGGGGATTGTAAAAGCAATATGCGGACATTACCATATTCATCACCGGAGGCCAAGAAATGACCCATGAGAGACACTGCCATAGAAGTAATTCGACCATCTTGTTGATTGATTTGTAAGATTGGCGTACCATAATTATAACCAGGAAAATCACCACGTGTTACAGATGATAAGATAGGACGTTGCGGATATGGATCCCCTTCACTTGCTGGTAAAGAGGAATACATGATAGTTTTAGAAATACCAAGCAAGAATATGATTTCTTGTGGGCGAGAAGGAATGGTCACCATCTTGTCCCAATGGAGCCGAATTACTTTCTCATGCTTCTTCTCTTCATTATTCGTAGTTACACTACTATTATCACCATATTGATGTGATTTACTGCTACTGTCACCCCCATCTACATTGTTGCTGTAACCGTGATGATGTTGCAGAAGATATTGTCGAAATAGTACTTCATATTCAGTCATCTCGGGTTGTTCAGGATTGTGATTCTCAACAACTTTCAATCTACCATCTTGGTAACAAATGTAGAATATGTCTTTATCGTTGCAATCCCACGTGACTGAAAACACTTTATCTTGCAATTTGGCGGGGTTAACTATCGAACCAAGACTACCAACTAATGACACGGCACCACCGCCAGCACCGGATACACTGGCCCCACCACCCATTACAGAGTCTTTTCTTGTGTATGCACTACCATTTTCGCTATTTGTTCCACCACTGGAAAAAGCAATTCTTTCTGCAAAAGACAAACGCCGCGCGTGTTGAAATATTTTACACAAACGGTATCCTGTCTCTTGTGCATTTTCTAACAACACGTCATCAGCCTCCAGCATTTCGAAATGTTGTGGCAAGGGTGTAAATAAAAAATGAACTCTTGATGTTGGACTCCTTTTACAATGTTGTTACCCCAAACCAATGCAAGCAAGCAATCTAATACCTACGACTGAGCAATTCAAATTTAATTCGAAACACCCACTACTATCTGCTACTATGTAAATTGTCAAGTTGAAAATGGAGCATTTACTAGGATGCACCAAACACTTTCTTCTTCATATATAAAGAGTTTGATTATTTTAGGCGAGGCCTAAGGACAATCAAAATAAAGCATTCTTATCTTATGTATTTTATCTTGGACAATCAATACAGAGAAGACAAAGCCTGTACAATAATCAACTATCCACTAGTAAAAACAACCTAATCTATTCTTAACTTTTCATCTATGCATAAACTTGCCAGAATCTGGTTTACTGAAGTCATCATGAGTGAGTAGCTTGGCATCACTTCCAGGAGGCTGGGGGAGAATGTGCTTTGCAGGGACTGCAATCAGTTGTCCGTCATCTAGATGGACCAGCAGAGCCAAATCGTCATAGTAACCTCGCTCAGTCAACTGAGCCCTTGCCTGTGCGAAAGGAGCATGTGCAATACCAAAATTGTCAAGCAAAACTAAGAACAATGGTTTTGCAGAATTGTTGGAACGGTGCTCCATTGCATAGATTATTTGTACAACTGGATCGACTGTGCACCCATACTCTAAACCCTTCAATTGATAGGAAGTTGAAGTGCTTCCATCACTGTACACTACCGCACAAGATAGACGAATTGGATGAAGACTATCACCGTGACTATCAGATGCATTTGCATTTGCAGCTGCAGCTATTGCAATGTCGATAAACTTTTGACTTTCGTCATCAGTAGTCAGACTCCCAGCAGCTCTCTGGGAACGTACTTTTGAAGCCATTGTCTCTGCACAGAGAGGAATATCGCCACGCAATGTCTTCCTATATAAGTATGGATATGGAAGCAAATCAGAAATGATACATTTTGTCACGTGATCGCCTTTGTTGTTTGTAATGACAACTGGCATATCATCACGTCCCATCGATATAAGGAACTCTCGACATAAAGCTCCAGGAGAGATCCCATGATCACTATCAGTTGTTACCACCACCTTACGTACTAATACATTATCCATAAATCTTGTACGGCACAAAGCAGCTCGTTCGGCACAAATTGCACCACCAAGATAACCATGTTCAATGTTACTGCCACATATCACGGACCATTGGGTAGCGCCATCCCCACCACGAATCGTGTGTGTTACAATCAAGATTGCAACAACACGAAACATCGACTGAGTTGGCTTGGATGAGAGTTGTTCACGAATTTGGTTTGCGTATCTGACGAGATCATCATCACGAGAAAAAAGACCTTCAACTTCAACTGACGCTAAAGATTCAAGATGTTTTACCACTTGCAGCATATTTAGCGTAAGATACACAAAATAACAAGATGATGTACAGTGCCTCAGTCGACGATAGTGGATAAATCTGAATCTGATGGATTGCACCAATTTGGAATTGACAAATCCAAAATTTATTAATTGATAATAAAACAGATAGATATTGTTGGGCGATATTGAAGTGTTTGCTCCTGCGGCGCGCTGGCCGCTGCTCTGCTGGCCGCTGGCTGCTCTGCTGTGCTGCTGTGGGCTGCTGCGCGGCGCGCACCCGCCTGCTCTGTGCCCTGCACCAGAGTGATAAAAAGGACTTCTTGTTTTTGGTGTCCATTATTTTATTATTATTGAATTATGTTTTTCTGAATATTGAAATGCAAGCTATTTTAATTTTCTATTTTCTTGTCGTTTTGGTAACAGTTGCATGTGGTAATGATACCCCCGATGAGCTGAGAAGCTATCTCATAGAAAATGAGAGAGAAAGGGTGATGCAAGAATGGCCAACCGTTTTGGAGTTGTATCGAAAACGTGACAAAAACTACAATACTGAACAATCTGGAAATGCATGGGCAGTACCATCGACTGGGCAACAACATGTTCTCGTATCTGATAAATGGATTCAGTATTTGCATGTCTATGGTGAGCTCCTATCAAAGTATCGTGAAGATGGAGTTCGCAATACGCTATCGAGGGTGTTAGATGTGCTGATAGAGAATGAGTCTATCAAAGAATCCTCTAGTTCTAATACAAATGTAGATGGATTATCTTCTTCGTTTCGTGAAAATACAAATCTGATGAACACTACCGTTGGTATATTACAATCATTGCAAAATAAAAACTGGTCAGATGCGCTTATCCAAAACGTCAGTTCTCTGCAACATGTACTGCCATATGAACTGACTTTACTTGAGATTGGTATTCAAAATGGTGGATCACTTCAAGTATGGAATGAATATTTCTATCATCCTCCATATCTTAATGTGAAAATTGTTGGAATTGACATTGATAAACGTGTTAGTCGTGTATCAAACTACCTCAGCGAAAAAGAAAAGGATAATATATTTATATTCATAGTTGATGCAACCAATATGGAACGATTAGAATCATACTTGTCAACATTGCCATTTGCCTTATCTGGTAATGAAAAGACAGATGCAGATGAACCAATAGGTGTGGTAACATTTGATCTCCTGATTGATGACGGTTCTCATCGCAATCAAGATGTGATAGCAGTATTTGAAAATATGTTTTTGAAATACATTAAACCAGGTGGTACTTGGGTTGTGGAAGATACGCACAGTTCTTATATGACAATTGAGGACGGACCACCCGATGTTTTGCCCGTCTCGCAGCGCACCCCATATTACAATGAAGGTCTGAGCATGTTAGAATATTTCAAGAACTTGGTGGATGTTATGCATATTTATCGCATCATGGCAGAGTATTCTGAGGTATCTGCTAGCGAAATGTAAGATAAACTTCAATATTGATGATGTATGTGTACTCAAACTGATTAAAATATTTTTTGATTTAGGGTATACGCTTTGGCCAATAATGTCCGATCTATTCGCTTCGAAGATAGCATGGTTCTTGTTCGCAGAGCTAAAATTCCACGAAAGAAGCCATTTGAGCGGATTTTAGTGGGATCCATTGAATTAGTTACCCAATTTGATCGAAATGAAGTCAATGATAAATGGTATGAGGATATTTCTGGTTTATAATTACAGCGTTTCGTTGTTGGACCAATTCAGTAAATGACTAATGATTATTTTAATTTCAAGTTCAACAAGCGATGCGATTATAATCAACAACTTATTTTCAGCGCAGCAATTCAGCAACGTCCTTAGCAAGCCCAATTCTGGGTATTTTCGAAGATGTTTGATATATTGATTTCATCTCTCGTACACAATATTCTTTACAGGACTTTCTTTTTCGAATTATTTCGCGGTGCAGTGTTTGCGTCTCCTTCTCTTTGTCAGCTATGTATGCATTTACCAATGATTCAAACTCTTGTAAATTCTTCTCGATAGTTTGCAATGAATTGGCATTTTCATCGCGATCGTCGGCTTGCGTCGTATCAAAATCTCGAACGAGATCGTCGATTTCATTTATCAAAGAAGTTATCTTTTTATCCAACTCCAAGATAATTTCAGTTCCTTCATTTTCTACAACCGATCGACTCAATATTTCGAAGTGTGATCGAATATACCCTATCACTTGCTCGAAAACACTGTTGTATGTTGCCTATGATGATCAAACGGAAAATATGATTCTCATCTCATTAACGACAAGAGAAGATGGTTACATCAAGTAGTTTGGATCTTTTCCTTGCTGCTCGTTGTTTATTAATGGCCACTATTTCATTTACCAACCTGCAAGCACATGTCAAAAATGCTAGTCAAGACATTATTGTGGATGATGTAACTTACATGGTGTAGACACTCTCTTCATCATTGCTGCCGCTATCCACGTCAAGTAGTTTCGGTCTCGAGTTTTCTTTTCGACTTCGAGCAGCTTTTTTTGATGGTACTGGTACTCCTTGTTTTTTCTTAGGCTTATAATCGTTGCTGTCACTCTGACGATGAAGTCCAACAAGTTAGTACAACATAGTTGGTTATTCTGTTATTCTCACCATGCTTAGTGAATCGTAATCATTGGTTCCTGTGTCTGGCTCATGATCCTCGTGATCTTCAAACTGTCGCTTTTTACCTTTTGGTCCAGTGGTGCGAGAAAACTCTTCCTCTGACCATGCCTTTCTCGTTCCGCTCCGTGGTAAAGCACTCGATCCTGCAGGAGCCATCGACTTCGCCGGATCTCTTTGTTGACGATGATATGTCGCCATATTGACATGCGTTGTTGTTTCAAAGTCTGTTACGTCGGCAAGTGTACCATAACCATCATCGTTTGCTTCCTCGGCTGCTTCATTCCTTGCAAAAGTTTCTACATCATCCTCCTGAATTGGTTGCAGCTTTTGGGAATTTGTTGAAGTTCTCACTGCAGTGGTGGTTGTTCTTTCCATTACTATTTTCTTCTTTGTATCCTTTCGAGTTTGGGGGATCGAAGTTGGATTTTTTGTAGATTCTGCAATTGTAGACTCTTCAATTTCTTGTTCTGGTTGCTGAGTAATTTTCTCCATAGAGACAGATGGCAATGTGATTCGTTCTTGTGCAGGAGAAATCGTTATTGATTGCTCTACTGCAATAAGTTCTCTTTCCCATGAAATATTTTCTTCTATAATATGTTCTTGGCTACTATGTAGATTTGATATAGAACTTTCTTGTTTTCTCTCCATTATTTGTTTTGAATCTGTTGCTTTTACATGGGGACGAGACGCTTTGGATGAAATTGGAGTTTCTTTAGATATTGTAGGTGTCGTGGGTTCAGATTGTTTTTTCGGAATAAGGGGCAATTTTTGTCCTACAGGAATCTTTGGTTTGCTATCCTTTCTCACGAGTTGTGAAGTTTCTGCCATGGATTCAGAGTCGGTTTTCTGTTTTGGCACAAGTTTTTCCAGTGGAGTATTTTCAGATATCGCATCAGAGGGGATTATGTCATCTCGTTTATTTCTATCGCTTTCAAGTGATTTCTTTATACCAATTGTCATCTTTGGTTTGGGTTGCCAATTCTCTTTATCCTGCGCAACTTTGAAATCTGATTTCTCGATTTGGTTTGGTTGGATTTTCTTTTTCACGGAAGCATGCGGTGGTGGTTGTTGCACCTTTTCAATTTCTTGAGCAACTTGTTTTCCAGCAGAAGCTAATGCTAGGGCTGAATTGTGATTCTTCCGGCCAAATTTTCGTTTGTTTTGAGTTCCAGCAGCAGATGTTACAGAAGTCGAAACATTGTCCAACTTATCGTCCCAGGAAGGTAAGATTTCCCTATCATCTTGTGGGGCGAATGTCTGATCTAGCGGAGGTGTCTTTCCACTCTGGGTTTTAGTGACTGGTTGAATCACTCTATCATCTCCAAACTCATCGAATACAATCACAGGAACCTCCATCTGCTCACTGTAATTGAGATTTTCATCTGCTTCAGCGAGAAATGTACGATTTGCTGGGGTGAATGGCGAGAGAGGATTTTGCCAGGATTTGTTTTCCGAGGTTGGGAATTCTTTCTCGGTGCGTTTGCCATATTTGCGCTTACTAACACTCGATGAATCCTTAGCTTTTGAATACGCTTGGTAGGTTTCGCGTCCATCCATCCAAGCATCATCGCCACCAACATTGGCATCATCGTCACCCCAATCGATTTCCCCAGCATGGGAAGTAGATGGTAACTTCATGCGTGCTTGTGGTGTTCGTTGTTTTGTTGCAGTTGGGGATGTTGGTGATGATGAACGAGTGGTAGATTTTCCTCTTGAATATGGTTGTTTTGACCCACGCTTTCGTGTTGCAGAGGTGGCGCGTTGACCAGCTGGGGGAGTTCTTTGCGAAGGAAGAGGTTTTGTTGACTGCGTATTTGATATGGAAGCGATCAATCAGTTCCAAAATCAAATTAATAAATTTTACCAACCTTGCTCTTTGCTCCAGTCCTTTTCTTTGGTTTAGCCTCTGGTTGTGCAAAAAGGGCAATGAGTGAATCTACTTTGTTGGATGATAGTCGTTTCGCCTCTGAAACATCATTACGACCGATATCACATTTATCATTGATTGAACTAACCTCTCAAATGATGTCGACCATAGCTTTCTTCCTCCGCTTCTTCACTCAGATCTGAAATATTTTCTGATCACAATCATATCAGTGGATGCTAAGATTTATAGCGGAAAAATACCTGTTGCAGTGACTGAAACAACTGCTGGAATATGAGGAGGTACTTCGAACTCATGCTCAATATCAATTTCTCCATCGGCTTCATCGGCAATATCTACAAATGATTGTTCGTAAGGGAATTGCTCGTTTTGATATTCAGGTTCTTCGTTAACAGATTTCGGTTCTGCGAGTGGCTCAATGGTTGATAAATGGGGATGCTGATGAACAATTGGAGGTGGATGAAATCCTTTGGTTGTTGCAACTAGTTGAGCATGTAAAACGACAATTAATACTTTAGGACGACGGAGCGTCTGTGTGACTTACTACTATATTTCACAATCTCCACTGCTTTTTCTTGCTGACTTGCTGGATCCATGATAACCATTTCTTTGATAGAGTCAACAATAATTTCATCACTGATAATCGCAGGTTGTTGAGGATGTGGAGCTGGTGCCAACGATGCCTGTGCAATATGTTGGTGGTCTCCCATGAGTTCGTTTGGAAGAAATGTTTCTGTTTCTGTTGCTTTTTCACTACCGCCGCATCTAATTTGCATCGCTCCCTTAGCATCCTCGGCTTCCTATTAATTAGAAAATCGTTCGGTTTGCTCTTAATCATCAAAATAGAGTATTAATACTTACAGAATTCGTCGCGAATGTCAATTCAAGTTGTTCAATTGAATTTTCGGATTCGTTATTAGATTTTATTATCACAGGGATTTTTATTACTTCATGCAGCCTTTTTGGAAGAGCTCCTGATGTAATACCAATTCTGACCAGATTTGGTTGATGGTGATGATACGGTAATAAATATATTTGTTCATATTTTAGTCGGACAAAAATGTCGAATTCACCAAGAAAAAAACATGCATATGATTGGCACACATCCAACCATATTGTATTTTGTGGATCATTTTTGGTTGTATTGGAATCATTGATTGATTGCACTTGAAAGGAGCGAATACTTGGGTTATCTTTATTAATAAGAGTAAGATATGGACGCATATTCTTTAGCAGCTTTATGATTGAAGGCTTCCCTTTGAGAACAAGACCGCGTAATCGCTCTTCGAGTACATCATCCTCATCTTGTTCAAGGCGTTTAAGAACATCTGGTTTGTTGCTAGTTAGGAAAAAGCATATTCTACATATGGCTTCCAAAGCCATTTCCTACATTGAGAAGGAGAATGAGTATGTCCTCGGAAAAGGTTGTAATGATTGTGTACCTGTGTGAGATAGAAAATATCAACAGGGATTGCATTTGAAAGGGACTTGAGGATTCCAAGGATATCTTCATGCGATAGATTCTCAATAAAGATTGAAGCAATTGTTGTCTTTTCGACTAAACTAAGAAGAATATAGAGCGATAACTCGAATGCGTAGTGAGATTGAAACAGTCGACGTTGATCATGGTTTCTCCGATATTCAGGGTATTGTTTGATTAGACTGACAACTGCTCTGCAGAATGTTGTAGCACTTGCAAGTATAAATGGATCATCTCTTTGAGAAGACTCCACATCTCTTTCTAGAAGCGTTCCAATCAATGAAAGAATAGCTTCTGATTCAATCCTATCTTGGTCTATTGCCTCAATCATACTACAACCTGTTAAAGCCAGTAGCTGGTCACCAATATAAATGATATGTTCTTTGGTGGAAGGGATTGATGATGTGGACAATTCATTTAGAAAATTGTGAAAGCTTTGAATAATTGCTCTTATATTGGATTGACTTGAGAATACTT
>JACCEA010800622.1_pt1 | contig 14323 bp, 9 predicted proteins | sample 7449851 | NCBI WGS metagenome assembly JACCEA01 (sample SAMN15323453, study PRJNA562643) | freshwater metagenome | isolation source: river surface water | place: USA:Blue River Watershed | collected 2017-08-18 | reverse complement strand
TACCCAATCTTTGATTGCGCGAATCGTTGTGGTTCTATTGGTCAGCGTTATATTCACGCTCACGGTCACATCAAAATGATGGCTGCTGCACAACCTTTCTTATCAGGTGCTATTTCTAAAACTATCAACTTGCCAAACGAAGCAACAGTTGATGAGATTAAAGATTGCTACCAATTAAGTTGGGAGTTAGGCTTAAAAGCTAACGCATTATACAGAGACGGATGTAAGCTATCTCAACCTTTATCAACTAAAGCATCTAGCGATGATAAAATTGAAACTGTTGACGAAGTATTAGGTGAAGCTGCAAATGTTAGATTAAGTGATTTAACTCCAGAGCAAGTTTTAGAAGCTGCAAGAGCAATCTTAGAGCGTTCGAAAGACACAACCTTCAAACGTCAATTATCAAGCGTAGTTGAGAAGAAAAGTCTACCTGCAAAACGTAGAGGCTTTACACAGAAGGCAGCTGTAGGCGGACAAACAATATATGTACGTACAGGTGAATACGAAGATGGTACATTAGGTGAGATCTTTGTTGATATGCACAAAGAAGGTGCAACATTCAGATCATTGATGAACTGCTTTGCAATTGCAATATCAGTTGGCTTACAATATGGTGTGCCTTTAGAAGAGTTTGTAGAGAAATTTGCATTCACTCGCTTCGAACCATCAGGTATGGTTTCAGGTCACGATAATATCAAGAGCTCAACATCAATCATCGACTACATCTTCAGAATGTTAGGTTACGAATACCTAAACAGAACAGATCTAGTTCATGTTATTACTGAACAAAATGCGGTTATTGGTAACCCGCAGATGATCGATGAAGATCAGAATCCAGATGTTTCAAACACATTTGACTCTGCTCCTCAACAAGCTGCTTCTGCTCCAAAGGCAGAAATTACATCAGCTGAATTCGCAGCTAAAAAGCCTGTACTTGATATTTCAGGTGGTGGTCAATCAGATGCACCAGCTTGTACAAACTGCGGACATATCATGCTCCGTTCAGGTACTTGCTACAAATGCTTAAACTGCGGTACTCAAGGTGGTTGTAGTTAATCTACAACACACCACAAGTCCATGAAATTTTTTTGAACAAGGTGATAGAATCCCGTTCCTCAGTGAACGGGATTCTTTTTTATATCATATTCAATATAATATTTTGATTTTTATTTGAAATATCTATATTGCATAATGAAATCTTATAAAAACATAGCATTAATATTTATATTCTTGCTAATATCAAATAAAATCTATTCCCAAGATTCTACGGGTATATTAAAATTATATGTCTACCCCGACAGCGTACAAGTAGTAGTAGATGATTCCATTAAAACACCTGCTAAATATGCTTTAAAATTAAAGCAAGGCTCACATAACTTATCAGTAAAAGGTAAAAACTTAAAACCCTATAATAAATCATTTTTTATTAAAACAGATTCAATCTCAACATTACATATTGTAATGAAAAATAGTGATGAATATATAAAGTATAATAAACAAATGTTCTATTATAAACTCAAGAAAAACACTGTAAAATATGGTGGTGCATTTTTGCCTTTCGCATTAGCTGGATTAAGTTATTTGGCTTATAACGGTTCTAAGAATACTGCCATTGCATATCAAGATGCTCACAATAATTATTTATCTAAAACTGACATAAATGAAATGCAAACAATAAGAAATGATGCTGAATATTTAATTAGAAAATATAATCGTCAGTATTACGGATCGTATGCATTGGCTGGTGCTGCAATTGTGTCTACTTATCTATATTTTAAATACAATAAGAGAATTATAAATAATATCAAAAAGCCTGTTTATGTAGAAAATATTTCTTCTAACATTTTTATTGATCAATTTAATAATTACCACTTTTCTCTTAATTATAAATTTTAATTAACTCAAATGAAAATATTTTTCTACTCTTTAATATTCATTTCTTTACTTATTTCATCTTGCAAAAAAGACCCTTTAATTACTGATCTAAAACTTCAGGGAAATTTTTATGAAAATGATGATAGCACTGGATTCGTAAATATAAATTCAATTGCCGTTAGAAAATGGGGAATTACCTCATCAGGTGATACGAATACTTTAGATGCAGTAATTAATATTGACATACCTAAAGATTATTTTTACAATCAAGATGTATTTAATCCGAAGACTAAAGTTGATTGTATATTTTATTTAAATGGTAAAGTTCATCTAGTTGTTTATAAAGATGGTGTTTACTCATTCAATAACTTTTTCGGACAAATGAAAAATAAAGAAAACACTTTGATTTTGTATGCTAAAATGTTAGATAGAAACAATCAACTTAAAAGAATTTCTAATATCCATAAATTCCGATTAAACTAAATCAACTGATTATCTGAAGCAAATTTCACCAATCCAGCTGTATTCTTAATACCTAATTTATGTAGTATGTTTTTTCTATGTGTGTTTACTGTGTAAATACTAATAAACAACGCCTCGGCAATTTCTTGGCTACTTTTTTCTTTTGCAAGTAAGGTTATAATTTCTTTTTCTCTTTTAGTTAATGATAATGATTTAACAAAATCATCTTCTACTAATTCTTCTTTATTTCTTAATGCCTTACTTATATATAATTCACCATTTAATACATGATCAACCGCTTCAAGCAACTCATGCTTACCCGCGTTCTTTAATACATATGCCATTACTCCCATGCGAGTAAATTCTTTCATGAAGTTCTCATCACCATACATCGACAATATCATGATCTTGGTGTTTTTATATTTTTCTAATATTATCTGACACAACTCAAATCCGTTAGGCTTAGGCATATTAACATCAAGAATTGCCAAATCAATTTCATTGTGTTCAAAAATATCTAAAGCCTCTTGTCCGTTCGTAGCAACATGTATCACCTCAATATTCTCTACATCGGCAAAAATCATCATCAAACCATCAATAAATATTTGATGGTCATCCGCTATTAAAATTTTATAAGAAGTCTTTTTCATAAATAGGTATTTCAATAATAAATGTACTTCCTCTTTCAGGTTGTGTATCAATCGTTAGTTTACCGTTAAAAACATCAACTCTCGATTTGATATTATGTAAACCCATTCCTTCTTTTATTTTATTTGAATCAAATCCAACACCATCATCAACTACCATTAATGTTATACTATCATCATTTTTTATTAACTGGATGGTAGCATTTTTTGCACCTGAATGCTTGATTATATTATTAATTAGCTCTAATGTTATTCTATATAAAGATAACTCTAACTCTCTATTAAACCTCTCATTTAAATTGTATGTATCTAAATTAAAATTAGTCTTACTTGAATTATTTATCTTCTTAATGATCGATTGTAATGATTGTATAAGTCCGAATTGCTCCATACCCGTTGGCAACATATTATGTGATATGTTTCTTAACTCGATACAAGCTTTATCAATTAAATCAATAATATTTTTATAAGCTACTAATTCCTTCTCACTTAAATGTTTTTCATCTAACTCTATTGACTCTGCGTTTAACTTTAAAGTCGAAAGCATACTTCCCATACCATCATGTAATTCTGTTGCTATTCTTTTTCGCTCTTGTTCCTCACCCAATAATAATGCTCGTTTTACTTCATATTGTTTTTGATTTAGTTCCCTCGTTTTTTCCGAAACCTTCTCAGATAAATCTTTATTAATATTCTCTCTGTATTTATTCAACTCCTCTAATTGCTCAATCATTTGTAATTGAATTTTATCTTTCTCCTCCTTATAATATCTAAATCTATCTAATAAGGCTAGTGTTAGCATCGTCGATTTTAATACCTCCCCAAATAATACATACTCATTCGTAAATACGTTGTTATGCTCTCTCATCAAAGAATAAAACATAATTGCAAATATGCTTATGAATGACCCTATAATTCCCACTACAAAGAATCTTGCTGGCAAATAATTCTTAGCAAAGAAATATAATGCAAGTACAATTAAGCCAATGTAAAATGGTGGTATCATTCTATACAACAACCAAATTGATGCGTAATAAATATCTCCTTCGAAGAATGATCCAATAATAATAAGTATAGCAAATGCTTGATAAACCTTTATCAATACAATTTGCCAATGTTTGAATTTACTTCGCTCTACAAATGCTAATAAAAACGAAAGTCCAGATATGATTGTCAACGACATCAATATAGGTAATGACCTATCTACCCAAAAGGTAAAATTTGGCCAAAGATATATTGCTGCAAATCCGCTCGTTGATAATTGTAATAATGTCTGTGAGGTTAAATATGAAGCAAAATAGATGTAAACTTTTTCTTTAATTAAAAAGAAAAACATAATTGATAATGCTGATAATGCCGCAAGTATTCCATAGTAAAATGAAATATTAGATTCTTTTTTTGATATATGCTCTATCAACCTATCTTGAGAATATAACTGTAATGGAGTATGAATCTTTCTGCCATTTAATTTAAATAATAAATAAATAGTCTTTGTTTGATTATAAGCTACTTTAATATTGTAAATCGGATTCCTGTATTGAATTAATCGTTCCGATATCGGAAATGCATCACCTGTTAATTGATGACTTAATTGTTTTTGACCCTCGTACTCATAATACTCTACATAATTAATTAGTGCATTATCTAAATACAAATACAATCTGCGATCAGTATTTGATTTGTTTGTGATAACTATCTTTACCCATAAATCCTCTAAATAATCATCTTCACTTAAGATTAATAAAGGAGCATCATTTTTTTTGAATTCTACTTTGTCATTGACTAAATCATTAATATCTATCTCATTTTCGTAAGAAGATGTATAATCTAATGATTTCCCTAACTCTAAATACTCAAAGTCATTTTCTACAAATACCGTATCACTTTTACTAGCTTTTGCTTCGTAATAGCTTAAGATTAAAGAGAATATTAGAATTAACTTGAATTTCACCTTCTAATTTGATTATATTCTTAATTAATAAAAATACTTATTTATTGGTATTTCAAGTATACCATGTTTTAACTCTATTTGTATAGAAACAACTAAACCAAACTAAACTAATTTAAACACTAAGTAAAGAGTAATGAAAATCATTACTCTTTTTTAGTTTACTGCCAAATTTTGGCATCACAATATCTTATCTTTATTGCATGGATAAAGAGAGAATAAGAAACAACGAAAAGTTTCAAAAAGCCCTAAATACCCTTAATGACAAACAACGTGAGGCGGTTAATAAAATCGACGGACCTGTTTTAGTTGTTGCCGGTCCTGGTACTGGTAAAACTCAAATTCTTGCCGCTCGTATCGGACAAATCTTATTAGAGACCGATACCGATGCTCATAATATCTTATGTTTAACTTATACGGATGCTGGCACGATTGCAATGCGTAAGCGCTTATATGACTTTATAGGCCCAGATGCTTACCGTGTTCATATTTATACTTTTCACGCGTTCTGTAACGATATCATACAAGAGAATCTCGATTACTTTGGCAAGCTTAACTTAGAACCTATATCTGAACTTGAACAAGCTGCCCTCTTTAAAGAATTAATTGACACTCTACCTAACACTTCTAAATTAAAAAAATATACTGGCGATGTTTACTTCGAAGCTAGTCGTATGAAAAATCTTTACTCGACCATGAAAAAAGAAAACTGGTCAGTAGAATTTTTATTAGAAAAAATTGCGGAATACATTAAAGATTTACCTACTCGAGATGAGTTTATTTATAAACGTGCAAATGCGAAAACCGGCGTAAAAGTTGGTGACGTAAAAGAAGCAGACATTAAAAAAGTTACCGATAAATTAGATTTACTTAAAGGAGCCATACTTGAATACCCGCGCTATTTGCAAAAAATGCAAGAACTGAATCGTTACGATTATGATGATATGATCGTTTGGGTGCTCAATGCATTTAAAAATGATGAAAATCTATTAAGAAACTATCAAGAAAAATATCAATACATTTTAGTTGATGAATACCAAGATACTAGTGGTTCACAAAATGAAATTTTAAGATTGTTAATTTCTTATTGGGACCAACCTAATGTATTTGTAGTAGGTGACGATGATCAATCTATCTATCGTTTTCAAGGTGCAAACATTAATAACATATTAGATTATGCGAATGAATATTCTGAAGTAATTCATAAAATAGTTTTAACCAATAATTATCGTTCTACACAATCTGTTCTCAATGTTTCTAAAACCTTAATTGAAAATAATTTTGAACGATTAACTAAACATTTAAATCTCGATAAAAATCTACTCGCATCTAATGAGCTTTATAGTAACATGACTAAGAAGCCCCTCATTCGTGAGTATGAAAGTCCGATGCATGAACTAGTTCATATCGGGGAAGAAATTAAAACCCTAATTAAAAATGGTGTTGAGCCTAAAGAAATAGCCGTATTATATAGAAATCACGCACAAGCTGCAGAATTAGTAAATTATCTTCAAAATGAAAATATTGGCATCAATATTAAACGCAAAGAAGATATTCTATCTCTTGCCTTTACTGAAAAAATAATAAATATTTTAAGATACATCTCTTCTGAACGCGATACCCCATATAGCGGTGATCAATTATTATTTGAAATCATGCACTACGATTTCTTTGATCTCGAACCTATTGATATCGCTAAAATTTCTGTAGATGTTGCTCATGAATCATACAAACAAAAAACTTCTATACGCAAAAAATTATCTGAATTAGCAAAAGCTGAAAAAGTAGATCTCTTTAATCAAAATACTGAATCTCCACTAAAAAGATTTTCATCTGATATTGAATACTGGATCAAAGAAAGCTATAACTACACCCTACAAGAACTCTTCGAAAAAATTATTCTAAGAGCAGGCATATTAAATTATATCATGCATTCTGAAAATAGAGCATATTATATGGATGTTCTTAGCACACTATTCAATTACTTAAAAGAAGAGAATAGAAAAAATCATGAGATGGATGTTGCAGATTTTGTAGAAATGATCGACCTCATGATTAAAAATGGTATTCGATTAGAAATTAATAAATCTAGCTATAATGAAAATGGTATAAACTTCATGACAGCTCATGGCTCTAAAGGCTTAGAGTTTGATTATGTATATATCATTTCAGTAAATAAAAAGATTTGGGATGTTAAAAAAGGTGGTAATAGAGAATACTCTTTCCCTGATAATATTTTTACCAGTATTGTTGAAGGCTCTGAACTTGAAGAATCGCGTCGATTGTTTTATGTTGCACTTACTCGTGCTAAACATTCATTAAATATTTCTTATTGCTCACAAGATGCTTCTGGTAAAGAAATTGAATCATCACAATTCATTGCCGAAATTAAACAGTCTGATGATTATGAATTTGAGACTGTGAAATTAAACGAAGATTTACTTTTCAAATTCCAAAGTATACCTTTCTTAGAACAATCTAAGCCCGCTATTGAACTACTCGATAAAAATTATATTGATGTATTGCTAGAAGGGTACACCTTAAGTGTAACACACCTTAGCAATTATCTCGATTGCCCATTGAAATTCTACTTTCAGAATCTTGTAAGGGTTCCATCGGGTAAGAGTCCGAGTGCTACCTTCGGACAAGCAGTGCATTGGGCATTGAATAAGTTATTCAAAAATTTAAAAGATAATAACGATGAATTTGCCGATGCTAGTTTCTTAGTAGATCAGTTCAAATGGTATATGAATAGAAATAGAGATTCATTCACTAGAGAAGATTACAAACGTCGACTTGAGTATGGTGAAAAGATTTTACCTGAGTACTATAAAACTCATGTCAACAAATGGAACAAAATTACTCTTACTGAACATCCTGTTAAAAATGTAGAAGTGAATGGTGTACCTATTAAAGGTAATCTCGATAAAATCGAATTCAACGGCAAACAGATAAATGTAGTTGATTACAAAACTGGTAAATACAAAAATGCTCTTGAAAAAATAAAAGCCCCTAACGAAGCCGATGAAATTGGTGGCGACTATTGGCGACAAGCTGTATTCTATAAAATACTAATCGATAATGATCGTAGTAAAGATTGGGAAGTAGTAAGTACCGTTTTCGAATTCGTTGAACCAATTGATATAAACAAATCATCAGAAGAAAATAATTACCCGACTGAAAAAATTGTCATCACCAACGAAGCTATCGAAATTGTTAAAGCACAAATCACCGATACTTACCAAAAAATTCTAAACCATGAATTCAATACCGGCTGCGGCAAAGAAGAATGCCACTGGTGTAAGTTCGTAAAAACTAATTTTAAAGAACAAGATATAATGATTGGGGAAGAAGAATAAATTTTAACACTTATCAAAAATCTGGTAACCAGTTACTAGTAACTAGTTACCAGAAAAATTCTGTGAAAATCTTACTTCACGTTATATTTCTCTGAATACAATCTATACAACTCCTTCTGCTTATTATCTAAATCAATCTCCGCACCTTTAATAAACGCACGCACAACATTCGATGTTCTCATATCTAATAAGTCACCATCTGAAATTACTAATGTTGCATCTTTACCTTGCTCTAGTGACCCCAAAGTCTTAGACACACCTAATATTTCTGCAGCATCTAAAGTCACTGCTTTTAATGCTTCTTCTTTTGTTAAACCATATGCAGCTGCAGTACCTGCCATAAATGGTAAGTTTCTTTGCTGCCAGCTACCATCAATTGATAAACAAAACGGAATACCTTTGGCCTTCAATATACTTGCACGCTTAAATGGTAAATCAACATCTTCATCATCTCTATCAGGTAATGCATGTGGTTGTTCTAAGATCATGCTTACGCCTTGTTCTTTAATAAAATCAAGTGTTGTAATGGCATCATTACCACCAGCTAGTACTGGAGTAATACCATATGATTTTGAAAAATTTACTGCTGATGTAATTTCTTTTGCTGAACCCACTGCAATAATTAATTTTTTCTTACCCGAAAAAATATCTTTCATCGCTTCAAACTTTAAATTCTTTTCAGCAACATTTGATTTTTTAGAATACGCGAATGCTTCATCAAAAAATTTCTTCAACTCTAACATAGCTGCATCAGAATTCTTACGTTGCTCTTCTGCTGGTGGTGCCCACCAAGCATTGAATACACGCATGCGTGGCCAATTTACATGCACCGCTAAATCTGTTTTGTAAACTGCATCTTCCCAATTCCATCCGTCTAATTTAACCAATGATGATGTACCAGGTATTGATCCTCCTTGTGGAACAATCAATGCAGTTAAAATACCATTTGATCTGATCGTCGGAATTATTTTTGAGTCTGTGTTATACGCAATGATTGAACGAACATTCGGATTCGTATTGCCGACTTCCGCATAATCAAGCGTAGCTCTAATAGATTCAATTTCTTCTAATCCGATTTTTGTAAAGGGAGCTATCAAACCCGGATAAACATGCTTACCTGTCGCATCAATCACTACAGCATTTACATCTGATTGATTTGCATTACCTACATAAGTTAAAATACCATTATCAAAAACAACTGTTCCCTTTTCAATAACTTGTGTATTACCTATGTGGATGGTAGCGTTCTTGATAATTATTTTCTTACTCTGTGCAACACTTGGCTTCTGTGCCCAAGCGCTTACACTTACTACTAATATTAATATGATTGTGAATATCTTTTTCATCGTCGTTAGCTAATTAGTATGACATTTCATTTTCTGCATCATCGCAATGATATAATTTTCTCTCTGCCTTCGCTGGCTTCTGCGTTGGCATTCCGATTTTCTTTTGATCTAATGATTTCTGAATTAATCGCTCTCTCTCTTTTCTAATATCTTCACGTAATTTCAAATCTCTCTCTGCATCAAAATAATCTATACCATCTACAAATGTTTTTAAAGGTTTTGCATAAACTGATAATGGATGATCTGTCCAGATAACTAAGTCAGCACTCTTACCTGCCTTTAAACTTCCCACCTTATCATCAACGTGCAACATCTTCGCCGGATTTAAGGTTACCATCTTCAAAGCCTCTTCTTCTGTTACACCACCGTACTTAATAGCCTTCGCAGCTTCTTGATTTAATCGACGTGCCATCTCTGCATCATCTGAATTAATAGAAGTATTCACTCCCACTTTCGTCATCAATGCAGCATTGTATGGTATTGCATCTATTACCTCATACTTATATGCCCACCAATCTGAGAAGGTACTTGCATTCGCATTATGCAATTTCATTTTATCTGCAACTTTATATCCCTCTAAAATATGTGTGAATGTATTAACATTAAAGTTGAACATCTCTGCCACTTTCATCAACATATTTATTTCTGATTGCACATATGAGTGACAAGTAATAAATCTTTTCTTGTTAATAATTTCTAATAATGCATCTAACTCTAAATCTCTTCTGAAACCAGGTGTCTTCATGCTTTGCTCATATTCTTTCGCTCTAGTGAATGCATCTACATACACTTGCTCAACACCCATTCTTGTTTGTGGGAATCTCGATCTATTATTATCTCCCCAATTCGATTGCTTTACGTTTTCACCCAATGCAAACTTTATGAACTGATCTGCTCCTTCAAACTTTAACTCTTCTGCCATCTTTCCCCAACGAAGTTTTATCAATGCCGATTGTCCGCCTACTGGGTTCGCCGAACCATGTAATAACTGCGATGCTGTTACACCACCTGCTAACTGTCTGTAAATATTTACATCATCTGGCTCTAATGCATCACCAATTCGTACTTCTGATGTTACTGCTTGTGTGCCTTCGTTTACACCTCTTGTTATTGCAATATGCGAGTGCTCATCAATAATACCTGGCGTAACATGCTTACCAGTACCATCGATTTGTTTTGCATCTGCTGCAACAATCGACTTACCAACTTTCGCGATCTTACCATCAACAATTAATACATCTGCATTTTCTATTTTACCCTCCGACTCGTTCGTCCATACAGTTGCATTTTTTATCAACCACTTCTCTGCCTTCGGTAATGTTGTACTTCCATATGCAGCGAAGGGATAAACAATTTCAGCAACTTTCTCTTGTTCCTCTGCTTTTTTATTTTCTTCTTTCTTCTCTTCTATTTTTGATTTAAAGTTAGCTGACCAAGTGATAACAGAACTCGCTGCCATACCTTCACCCATCATTTTAATATTGTTATTATTATTCAGGATGGTACCGCTCAATCTAACTTTACCTTTCAAAGTACTGTCTGATAAATTAAAGACCATCGATAATTGATCTGCATTCCATTGATAACTCATTTTTACATTTGAACTATCTGTTTTTAAAATGCTAAACTCTGGTTTATCTTTTGATCCTTTAATGTTCAATTCATAAGATTTACCATTCGATAATTTTAAATCATACTTACCTCTTATATCAAATGGCTTCGTTGTATTAATTACATACTGCGATCCTTCAACCCAATTTTCTAAAATATTTGCTTCTTCATCTGCTAATATATTTCCACTCGTGATAATGAAGTTTGCTTTTAATCCAGCTTTTAAACTACCTGCTTGATCTGCAATACCTAATAACTGAGCAGGTATTGTGGTCAACGATTGCAATGCTTGCTTCTCTGAAAGTCCAGCTTTCACTGCCTTTCTCAAATTACCATAGAACTCTGATGCCGATTTATTATCTGCAGCTGTAATCGCAAAACGAATTTTTTCTTTTTCTAAATAAGCTGCATTATATGGTGCAAGTTCCCAATGCTTCAACTCAGCAATGTTAACATTCAATGCATCATAGTAATCTTCTACATCATAAACTTTAGGAAACGATAATCCGATGATTAAATTCGCATTAATATTTTTCAATTCTTTCAATCGCTGATACTCTGTACCATTTGATTTATAAACGAAACTTAAAGAGAATTCTTTCGCAATTTTATCTGCTCTAAAAATATCGTGAACATCCGTTACCTCAAATATTTTCAACATTGACTTTTGCGAATTCAATGCTTCGTATGATAAGTTATATTCTTTACTATTTTTCTCATACCACATTGCATCATAAAAAGTTTGACGCAATAATGCTATACTGCCCATTAATGATGATGGGTAATCTTGTGTTGAGCTACCTTTCGAAAAAGAATAGTTTGCACTTACTTTATCTTTTACTACAACTAAATTCTCTTTTTCAGTTTTAGTATTGACTAATACCGACGTACCTCTTGCAATACCATCTTTCTGTAAACTCAATACCATACCAAATCCCATCTCTCTTAATGCCTTTGCTTTTTCGTCAGAAACAACAAACTCTGTATTGGCATCGAACTCAGGCTTTACAGCTTCGTTCCAATGATACGCTCCTTTTTTATTAGATAAATACTGAGGTCCTCGGTTGTTATTATTAGCACGCTTAGACTCAGGCATACCATAATTAGTATACATGTCAATAAACGATGGGTAAATACTTTTACCTTCGCAATTAACAACAATTGCATCTTTAGGCACAGCTAAGCCAGCACCTACATTAACAATCTTATTGTCTTTAATTAATAGAGTTGCGTTTTCTAAAACTTTGTCAGCCTCGATATAAATTTTTGCATTCGTAAATGCATACATATTAGATCGAGCATCGCGAACTCCGTTTATCGGAAACGTCTCTTGAGCCTGTACTGTAATCAAGCTGATAAAAAATACAGCAATAACACTTAGTAGTTTCTTCATTTGTTTAGTATTGAATATCTAATATACTTAATATAAATCAACATCATAAATTCATCAATAAATCACTGTATATCAAGTCTGTTACAGTCACATTTTATTTACATACATGTATTACCAACGTTACATAAAAACAACATTAAGTTAATAGGGGCTATCTACTTTTGTAGTGTCGATATAACAAAAAAGAATTGTTCACCTTAATTCAAATAAATTATGAAAATGAAATTGTTCACACTGATCGCCCTAATAGTTATGGGTACAGTAAACATGGCAGCAGCAAGCGAAACAGCAGCTAAAGCAAATGCAGCAGACATGCTTGCAAAAATTATTAAAGAGAAAGTTGATTTCCCACGCTTTTTAAAAGCTGACGGAGTAAAGGCAACTTCTGTAATGCTTGAATTCACCTTAGACGAAGATGGCAAAGTTGATGTAATTAACACCAACTGCTGCGATTCAAGAGTCAAAGAATACGTGATTCAGCAAATTGAAGAAATCAATTTAGCAGGTGTAAACCATGAAGATGGTGAAGTGTACCTGATTAAAGTGAACTTCAAATTATTATAAGTCTCATCATAGTTTGACGTTTATAGGGGAGCCTGTGACCGAAAGGTGCAGGCTTTTTTTATTTATAAAGCTAAAAGCTATATATTTGGAAAAAAACTCCCTTATGCAAACAATTAGTTTAATTCACGTAGCCAGCGCAAGTTTATTCTTACTTGATTATGTTATTAAAACCGTATTACTTCTTTCTGGAAGTACATCCTTAGAAAAATATAAAAAGGTTACTAAAGTACCTAGCATGATTATCAGCACGCTTTTCTTAGTGTCGGGTATTTATATGATTGCTCAAATAGGTATGGCTAATATAGGCGGATGGTTCCATTTGAAAGCTACGCTTGTTATAGTGGGTATAGTACTTGGTGTAATCGGATTTAAGAAAAACAATAAAGCAATGGCAGTTATCTCTACCATTTTGTTTTTATACGTTTACGGATTGTCAGAAACTAAAGACATTAAATTAGGTATCGGCAAGCCTTCAATGGCTGATGTCGTAACAGATACAGCTGCTACTAACTATGATATATTAGCACATGGTAAAGTAATTTACGCTAACAATTGTATCAGATGCCATGGTGAAGATGGTAAAGCTGGTATCAACGGCGCTACTGACTTAACTGGCTCTCTATGCGAGAACCGTGGTTTAATTGGTATCATCAAACATGGTAGAAACTTAATGCCTGCATATAAAGATCAATTAACAGAACAAGAAATTTTAGCAGTAGCAGAATATGTAAAATCAATTCGCGTTCATCAAGAAGGTGCTGATTCTACAGCTACTGACTCGGTGGTGATGGAATAATTAAGAATGACAAAAAGAAAATTACACGATACTGCAGCAAAACAAGAAAGAGCAATATTGGTGGGTGTAATTACACCCGATGAAACAGAAGAGCAAGAACTCGAGTATCTCGATGAGCTTGCTTTTCTTGTTGAAACTGCAGGTGGATTAACCGAAAAATATTTTACTCAAAAACTTCAAAGACCCGATGTTCGTACCTATGTTGGTAAGGGTAAACTCGAAGAAATTATTGAATATGTAAAAGTGGAAGAAATTGACATCGTTATTTTTGACGATGAACTTACTCCTTCACAATTACGTAATATTGAACGTGAACTAAAAG
>JACCEA010402618.1_pt1 | contig 14323 bp, 19 predicted proteins | sample 7449851 | NCBI WGS metagenome assembly JACCEA01 (sample SAMN15323453, study PRJNA562643) | freshwater metagenome | isolation source: river surface water | place: USA:Blue River Watershed | collected 2017-08-18 | reverse complement strand
CACGTTCATGAAATGGCGATAACCTTTGGTTTTGGTTAATTGCTCTAAATGCGATTTAATAAGTAGTGTATCTGATTGTGCTGTTGCATTTTGAGCAACAATCAACGATAGAATCAATAAGAATTTACTCAGAAACTTGGCTTTCATTGCTCAATTCAATTGAATTTGGATGAATGAAAATGCGTCTAGCTTTGTATAATTTTCCAATCGCTTGTTTGAATGTTTTTTTACTCATTCCTGCAATTTCGCGAATTTCGTCCGGATCACTTTTGTCAGAAAGATGAATGATTTTTTTGTCAATCAACATGTTCAAAATGCGTTCTGCAGCTTCATCAAATTTTTCAAATCCAGCCTTTTCTAAGCGAACATCCAAACGACCATCTTCACGAATGTTGTAAACATAACCAACATCCCTGAACCCGCGATTGATTTTTCTACTAATGTCATTTCGGTAAATAATTCCAGGATAACGATTGTTTACAATGACTTTAATTCCTAATTCTGTTGTATCACACACCAAAATGTCGGATTCAACATTGAGGATGCTTTCATCTGTACATTCTTCTAGGTAACGATTAACTTTCATAGAAGCAAACAAACGATCTGTCGCATAATCGTACTGAAGGGTCACCAAATAATATTTGCCTTCTTCCATCAATTGATTTTGCTCCTTGAATGGAACCATTAAGTCTTTTTCAAGTCCCCAATTTAAAAACGCTCCAAACGCATTTACTTCAATCACTTTTAAATAGGCAAATTCCCCAAGTTGAATTAACGGGGTTTCAGTTGTTGCAACTATTCGGTCTTCGGAATCTTTGTATAGGAAAACGGAAATAACATCGCCAACTTCCATGTCGTCAGTTGTGTATTTTCCTGGTAAAAGTACGTCATTATCCTCATCGTCACCTAAATAGGCACCGGGAGCTGTGAAACGTAAAATTGTTAAATCGTTGTATTGTCCAATATTCATCTGCTAGAAATAGAGTGCAGATGCTAGTTTTGAATTGAGCACCATGCACGGTAACTTTTTGTCATTTGTAATCAATGACTGTGCAAAGGTATCAAATTGTGGCAATAAACTCTCAGAATGATAAGCAATGGCAATCATATCGATTGATTTTTCTGCGCAATATGTAAGAACTTTCTTCTGATATGAACCACTTCCTTTCATAAATTCAACAGAACAATGAACTTTTCGTTCGTCGTACTGATTTTTAATGATCAAAATACGATTTTTCATTTGCTGGCTTAACAATTCATCGTTTTGTTTTTCTCCAACCACGTGAACTGTTGCCCCAAATATATTCGCTAAATCACCAGCATTATTAACGATTTGAAGACTTTCTTTTGTTAAATCAATTGGTACGATGATGTTCTTAATTTCTTTTGGAACAGTGTCTTTTTGCACAATTAAAAAAGGAACTTCAGAGCTGGTAACTACCTTCATTGCATTACTTCCAAATAATTTTTGAAAGCCTGTAGCCCCGTGCGTTCCCATGATAATTAACTGAGCACCTTCTTGATGCGCAATTTTACCAATGTCTTCAAAAATAGAGCCTTCACGAACTAATTTCGTTAGGGTAATTCCTTCTGGAGCATCAAAACGAGCAATTACTTCATCCAATTTCTGATTCGCTTTCACAGCTTCTGCTTTAGAATTTGCTAAATGCAACAATTGAATTTCAGTGTGAACATATTTACCTAAATGCAAGGCATATTTTAATGCTGAGTCACCAACTGCGGTGAAATCATGCGGTACGATATATAAATTCTTGCTCATAATTGTTTGATTTGAATCAAAAGTAGCGAAAAATCTAGTTGAAACAACTGTTTTTAATCACCAATGAATATACAACGTATCTCATTGAAAATTAGTTTGTAAATGACTTAAGATTTTCTTCTTTTTTTCTTTTTCATTCCACCAGTAACCGAACTCATGTTACTTGGATCTCGTTTGTCTCTTTTAGAAGCTTTCGTATCTAATTTATCTTTTTGAGCTTCTGGATTTTGTAAGTCGTCTTCAGGTGTAACAGCTACATGGGGAATCCCTCCAGCAGGTGCACCGTTATCCTCTGGGTTTTGCCATTTGTTCTTTACTTCCTTTTTTTCAACTTTATTCGTTTTACTGTTTAATACATAAACATCGGTTTCGTCTTTCTTTTCAGGGTTAATGCCAATCACATCTTCTTTAAAAACCCATTTGTTTCCTGTTAACACAAAAGCATCAAGCGATAAATCAGGAACATAAAAAGAGTAGAAGCCTTTTAAATTTGGGCTTTCGGGCATTAAGTGGTCGAAAATAATTCGCTTGTATTGCTCTTCGTATTTCAAGGACATTGTTGCTTTTTCAGAATGTTCATAAAACATACGTTTAAAGGTTCCTTCCGAAGTTTTGAAAATTGGACTTCCTAATTTTGGCGTGTTTCCAGTAAAATAAAGTACGTCAATGAGTTTAATGTTGCTGCTCGCTGTGTTTCCGTCCCAACCCAATACGGTATAAACTGTTTTAGAACCTTTGTCAACAGGAATTATTTTGTAGTAAAGTGCTCCATACCATTGATTGGCTTCCAATATTTCGCTTGGACGTGGATTAAAAGGATCTGAATTATCCACCAATTCAGACAATTCAACATTCTTTTTTTTCTCATCTAAATGCATCAAGAAGCAATAGTATTTTTGGGTTTGATCATCTTGTTCAACATTCCAATTGATAATGCGCAACTGACCATCAGGACTATCAATAAATCCAACTGTCTTTAGGGATGAAAAAGAGTAGGAGTAGGCTCCGTCAAGTTGCAAAGTCTCAAACAAATAGGTTTTGAATTCAGTGTTTTTTTCTTCTTTTTGAAGATCATCTTTTGCGGCTCGCAAACTATCCAATAACACAACTAATATCTTTTCTCGATTGACGAATGTTGAATCTTCAACAGCTGATACTGAAAAGGAATTAAGAAGAACAAGAAGATAAACTACATTTTTCATACTCTGCATAACGTGTTTTACATGCGAAAGTTACTTCGGTTCAATTACTGCGCCAAATTTAGCGGTAAGTTATAAAATTAAACGAAGGAGCAGTTAGATTATTTTGCTTTAAATCCATCACAATTTGTGCACGATGATAATTGGAATGATTTAATATGTGATACAAAATATCGATGATTGGTTTTGAGTATTCAACACCTTCCGATGAATGGTAATTAATTTTGTTTTCTAATTCAAATTTCTCAATAAAATCAATCGTCTCTGAATAATTTTGCTCGTGTAATTTCAAAAGATACTCAATTGGTAATTTGTCCCAACTTTCTGATTCGGGCTTAAATCTTTTTAAGCGACAATTCCAAATGTGGTGAACATTGATTATGTGAGAAATGGATGTTTCAACAAATGGAGAGATGAATTCCTCTTGGTCTTCAATAATTTTAATCCAATTTTTTGTCGCGAAAAAGTCGTATTCAAATTTATCCAGGAAAAACTCCTTCATTACTTTAAATTTTTCAAAGCAGCTATCGTTTCTGTTGGGTTTGGTGAATTGAATACAAAGCTTCCTGCAACAAGCACATCAGCACCCGCTTTTACCAATTCTAATCCCGTTTCAAGATTAACTCCGCCATCAACTTCTACCAAGGCACGTGAACCACGTCGATGAATCAAGTTTTTAGCTTGCTCAACCTTTAAAACAGCATTCTGAATGAATTTTTGTCCACCAAAACCTGGATTTACCGACATGATTAATACTAAATCCAACTCTTCAATAACGTCCGAAAGTAAATCAACCGGCGTGTGAGGATTCAATGCAACCCCAGCTTTCATACCAGCTGCTTTAATTGCTTGAATTGTGCGGTGTAAATGACGAGAAGCTTCAAAGTGAACTGTTAAAATATCAGCACCTGCTTTTTTGAAATCTTCAATGTATTTATCAGCATCCTCAATCATTAAATGAACATCTAACGGTTTAGATGCATGTTTTTTAATTGCTTCGATTACCGGGAAACCAAACGAAATATTTGGAACGAAAACGCCATCCATTACATCAACGTGAAACCAGTCAGCAGATGAATTGTTGATCATTTCAACATCGCGCTGAATGTTAGCAAAATCACACGAAAGTACAGAAGGGGAGATTAAAAGTTCCATGACGTTTTTTTTACAAAATTAGTAAACAAAAACGGTTAATCTCTCATGATTTTCAAATATTCTTCGTCACGTTTATAGATGTCCAAATAGAAAATTAACACTTCTCGATCGGCAAAAACTGTTTGGTATTCAACAAAGATTGGTATTGGATCGCGCAATTTGATTGGATAGTTTTTTGCAACAGTTAAAAGGCTATCCAACGAATCTGCAGTAAGGTCATTGCGTTTTTTACGAATGGAATCGTAATCCAATAGTGTTTTTCCTAAATCAACTGGATCTTGGCAACGCATACAACCATGCGAATAGGAACGAACATCTGTCCCAAACAAAGATTTTGATGGCGTGTCATGAACGTAAACGCTATGTGAATTGTGAAATTCAAATTTAATGATTCCTAGACTGTTACGTGGTCCAGGTTGTTGTACAACTTTATACGGAAAAGAATTTTCAGGAATTCGTTTCCAATTCACCGAATAAGGATCGACTTCTTTGTCGCCACGATAAATTTTATAGTTGTTTCGAGCAAAATAACCTGCACCATTTCGAGCTGCAGGCAAAATTTCTTTGTTACAAATCGATTGAGGAACTGTCCAATATGGATAAACAATAATTGCGTGAACTTTTGAAGTTAACTCGGGTGTTTGATTTTCTGTTTTTCCAACTACTACATTGTGTTCACGTTTCAAACTGTCATTAACAAAATAACGTAGCTTGTATTCTGGAATATTAATTCGTAGGTACTTTTCTGGAAATTTAGCGTGTGTTCGTATTTTCTCGAGTGTTAATCCTGCTCGTAAAACTTTGTCAACCGTACTTTCGTTTAATGAAATGGCGGTGTATTTACCAATTTTCCCATCAGGTTTCAATCCGTTCAATACTTGAAATGATTTTAACGCAGCCACAACTTCTAAACTATCTTTTACTTTTTCAGCAATGAAACCTTTAGAAATGAGAGCTTTTCTCGTTTTTTCAAAGGCATGAAGAGAATCTTTTTTAATCGGTTCAATGTTAAAACGGCTTGTATCCATTTTTGTCTTCGAACAATAATCATAAAGTTTTGTGGCAAGAAATCTGTAATTTGTATCGTTAGGTCCACGTTTCAAGAAAATTTGATCATAACTTAAACTGTCTCTTTCTGCGAAGCACGAATCTAAATAAGCAGGTCGAACCAATTTCGAGGGACGTAATTTTTTATTTTCTAGATCGATAAAACCAACATTTAAATCATGCATCATTGCTCCAGACTGAGCAGTAAGAATAACCTCTTCTTCAATCCACAATAGATTTTTCTTCTTGGAAATTGTTAATCTTTTTTGAGGAATACCAAACCAAATTGAATTTGAAAGTGTCTGTTTTAAAGCTAAACCTTCCTTGTTAATTGTTGAATCATTGACCCATTTTGCTTTGAAATTTGAATTTGCATAAACTTCTTGCAACCATTTGGTTTCTTCAGCATTAAATCCAAGTGTCGCTAAATAGTCATCCTCAAGTACCTTTTTTAGTTTAGTTTTTAACGGAATTGTATCGTTTTCAAAAAAATCAATTGTTGGTAATGGTTCTTTTGTTGAACAACTTGTCAAAACGATTCCTGCCAAGAATATTAAAAGGATGTAGCGCATTTTTGTCAGATAAATAATTACTTTCGTGAAAGTGTTTGGAAAGATAGAATTTATTTTTGAGAAATGGGCTTAAGTATTGTAATTGTCATAATCATTATTACCGTTTTGGTTTCCTTGAATGCCTTCAATAACAGTAGTTTAATGGATCGAATGATTTATTCTCCCTACTTGGCAAAGCATGAAAAAGAGCACTATCGTGTATTAAGTCATATTTTAATTCATGCAGATGCATCGCATTTGATGTTTAATATGATGTCTTTGTATTTTTTAGGCACTTTTTTGGAAGAAAGTTTAGTGTTTTCGTATGGATTTGCGCGTGGAGAATTGTTTTTCGCAATGATTTATATTTTAGGCGGTGTGTTTGCAACGGTTTTACCTTATTTAAGGAATCAAGATAATCCAAATTATCGATCTCTCGGAGCATCAGGTGCTGTTTCAGCTGTTATTTTTGCAGCGATTATGTGGGCACCAACAATGGATTTGTATTTATTTTTTATTCCTGTGGGTATTCCGGCATACATCTTTGGGCCTATATATCTGGCCTTGGAGTATTTTTTACACAAGAGAGGAAATACGGGAATCGCACACGATGCTCACATTGGTGGGGCACTTTTTGGGATACTTTTCATTTTAATTATTAATATTGATAAAGGAAAAGAATTTTTGAATCAAATTTTCGGTTAAAAGATGCTATACATTAACAATAACGGGGTCATCTTGACAAATGATGCACCAACCATTCATGCAGGAAATAGAGGTCACGTTTATGGTGATGGCGTTTTTGAAAGTATTCGAATTATGAACGGCATTCCTTTGAATATTGATAATCATATTCGGCGTTTATTGGAAGGTGCGAAGGCGATTAAGATTCGTCCAGCATCCTATTTTACACCTGAATTTTTCAAAGAAAAAATCATTGAATTAACCCAAAAATCGGAGATAACAGAAGGTGGTAGATGCCGAATTTCATTGGATCGTGTAACCGGTGGAGCTTACAAGCCTGAATCGAACGAAGCAACTTTTTTCATTGAAGTTTATCCTTATGAAACCAATAATTTCGAGTTGAATTCAAAAGGATTGGAAGTCGATCAATATACCGATATCAAAAAACAGAAAAATTTTCTTTCAAACTTTAAGACCAAAAGTGGACTTATTTATGTGATGGCAGCAATCAATGCGACTGATCGAAAATTGGATGATGTACTGATTCAGAATGATCGTGGCGGAATTTTAGAAAGTTCAAGTTGTAATATTTTTGTTGTCAGTAATGGTGTTTTGTACACACCTGGATTAGAAGAAGGATGTTTGGCAGGAACAATGCGAATGCAGATAATCAACCTGGCACTTGCAAATGGAATTAAAGTCTATGAATGCAATATTTTACCGCAAAACTTATTGGCAGCAGATGAAATATTCTTCACCAATGCTATTCGTGGCGTGAATTGGGTAAGTGGTTATCGCACAAAACGTTACTTCAATAATATGTCACGAAAATTTGTTGCATTGTTGAATGATTATTGGGAAAATCAATTCAACGAATCACCAACATTGTAATGCCAATAAGTCAACGTTCACAAGTGAAAATCGGCATGTATGTGGCGATTGTACTAAAAAAAGACCAATCATCTGGTGAATTAACAGAAGGGGAGGTGAAGGCCATTTTAACAAATTCTTCGTTTCACCCGCATGGTATAAAGGTGAAATTAACTGATGGGCAAGTTGGTAGAGTACAAGAGATTCTTGAAGACGACGAATAATTCAGAATAAAAGCGTATCTTTGACAAAGATTTTTGATTTATCAATCGAAAACAGGTCATCGCGACAACTGATATAGACATTCGGCAAAACAATCTAACTAATTGTCATTTACCATTTCTTTTTTAGTATTTCAATGACAACCTTGCTGTTTAGGGGAAACAGTTTAACATAATATCGGATTAGTAAAGTAACGAATGGCAAAATCACAAGAGACATTTAGTAAAAAGGAAAAAGAAAAAAAACGTTTAAAGAAACGTCAAGATAAATTAATTAAAAAAGAAGAACGCAAAGCTGATTCTGTAGGCGGTTCTTTGGAAAGTATGATGGCGTATGTGGATGAGTATGGAAATATTACGGACACGCCGCCAGATCCAACAAAAAAGAAAAAAATCATTGCTAGCAACATTGAAATTGGAGTTCCTAAACGTGAGGATGAGCCTGAGGCGGCTGCACGTCAAGGAAAAATTTCTTATTGGAATGATTCTAAAGGATATGGATTTATCAAAGATTTAATTACACAGGAAAATGTTTTCGTTCATGTTAATGGAACACTTGAAGCTGTTAAAGAAGGTGACACGGTAACTTTTGAAGTTGAGCGCGGACAAAAAGGAATGAATGCAGTTGGTGTTAAGAAAGCCTAAGTTAGTGTACAATGTATATAGAAAGCTGCAATATGAATTGTGGCTTTTTTATTATATATAAAATGTCTTATAATTAATATTATGTTAAATATAATCTTAATGAAGTTTAACTTCACTTTTTGAATTTTAAATACTAATCCATTCTTCCTATCGCACAACTAACGTATGATTTAGCTTTTTTAAAAATTGAATTATGCTCTTCATCCATTGGGTAACCTAAACTTTCCAATTTATGTTTAACTTGTTCTATTACAGAATCATTCGTTGCTTCAAATTCAATTGTAGCACTTTCCAGATCCACATAAACATCAGATACACCTTCAATTTCACTTACAGATTTTGTGATGCTATTCACACACCCACCACATTTTACATTTAATAATTCACCTTGAAACTTCATAATTTATAATTTTAATTATTCTTTACAACTTCGCAGATCACTAATTTTAAAGTTCCTAATTTGACTAATCTTATGTTAAATAGAACCTGCTTCCTTTTACTCTAATTTAATTGAATTGAATTCGTACTTTTGTAACCAATGTTTCACAGCAGGTGAAAAAGTCACAACATTATTTTTGATAGGATCTAATATATGTTAACACGCGAAGAGTTAAAGGAAAAAAACAGTCAATTTTGGAATGATTTCCGAAAATTCATGAACAAGATCAAAAGTTCGAATGGTCGTCGCATGAACTGGATTGCCTACCCTTCAGATGTTAAAAATATTTACATTCGATTACAAGCAGATTCAAAATCCGCGCGACTTTGCTTTGATATTCAACCGAAAGATCAAGGAATTCGTGAAATTATATGGGAGCAAATGACTGAATTAAAAAAAGTCATGGAAAACTGTATGAATTACGAAACCTCCTGGATTGAAGAACTTTATACGAAAGATGGCCGTGCTTTTTCACGAATTATGTGGGAATTAAAAGATGTTAATTACTTTAAAGATGAAGATCAACCGCTTATCTTTGAATTTCTAAAAAACAGATTAATTGAGTTTGATGAATTTTACCAAGAATACAAAGAAATCTTAATTTCTCTCGCCGATTAGATTGTTTCATTACTTTTGTGTAACATCTTACTTTATAGAAGAAAAAATATGAGAATTACCTTATTGTTCCTTGCAAGCTGTATAACCATTTTTGCTAATAGTCAAACAGATATTTTTACTACAGATTTCCAAACTGGAATTCCAGTAAATTATTCAATTGTTGATAATGACGGTTTAACACCGGATAGTCAAGTTGCAAATTTTACGAATGCTTGGATTGCTTTACAAGATCCTGAAAATAGTTTGGATACAGTTGCAGGTTCAACTTCTTTTTTCAGTCCTGTTGGTACAGCGAGTCGTTGGTTAATAACACCAGCAATTAATCTTGGAGCATACGGTAATTTTATTGAGTGGGAAGCAAAATCACATGACGCATCGTATCCAGATGATTATATGGTATTGGTTTCGACAACTGATAATCAGATTAGCAGTTTTACAGATACGATTTATACTGTAATTGGTGAGAATTTTGAATGGACAACTCGCCAAGTAAGTTTAAGTTCAAATGGTTATAATAACCAAACAGTTTATATAGCTTTTGTGAATAATACGGAAGACGGATTTGTACTTTATTTAGATGATATACATGCGTGGAAAAATGATCCAGTTGGAATTTCAGAATTAACATTGTCTTCTGATGTTAACGTTTATCCAAATCCAACAGTTGATCTTGTAAAAGTGGAAACGACTGCAACTTTAATTCAGTTAGAGTTATTATCTCTAAATGGCGATAAACTTCAAATTTCATCAACTGATCAGCTTTCCTTGTTATCTGAGCCAGCTGGCGTGTATTTCGTGAAGGTTATAACTGATAAAGGAATAGCAGTTAAGCGAATCATTAAGATTTAAAGTTCAGGAAAAGGAACTAGAATCAGTTTATATTTCAAGGCTGATTTTTTTTCAGGTATTAGTGCGATTGTATCTTCACTAATTTGTTGATACTTGAAATACCACGTTTCATTTTTGAACCCAATCAATAAGGTTGTATCATCTGAATACATTGAGAATTCCCCTTTTTTTGCAGGGAAATCACCTAAGTTACGCATACTTTGATAGGCACAATTTCCGTTGTCGTAAAAAACAAGTACGTCTTTCTCTGAATTAATGGTGGGTGCGAAATTTCGATTTCCAATAATTACTTGATCAACCATCCAAACTTTGCTATTGTTGTCCGTGAGAATAGATCGTTTGTTAACAGGAATTAAATCTGTTTTTGATGAACAGGAAACAATAATGATTGTAGAAAGTCCAAAGAAGAATTTCATCAAAGTATCATTTCGTTTTTAACAAGTGTATTGTAAATGTCACGAGATACAGAATCTTTAAATTCAGCCTTAATACGTTGTCTCCATGGACCATTAGCATCAGTTCCCTCAATTGTTTCGGCACTTTTAAACACATATTTTTTTCCATCCCAAGAGAAAATGGTATTATAGAATATGATATCACCTTCAACATTGTCGTTGAAACGAAGGATTAAATCGTAGTGTTTTGATTTCGTTTTACGCAAACCAATTAGATTGGCAACAAAGGTATTGGTTTTCACCAAGGCTCCACGTTCACGAACAAAAGCAACAAGTCTTCTAAGTTTTATTCCGCCAACCTTTGATTTTATTTGCAATAAAAAAGCGTTTTCGACAGGAGAATCTTCACGCATATTGAATAATTTGAAAAAACGAGGAGAACAAGCAGGTTCAAAATAGTTACTTGTATCTTTCTGAAATTCAGAACATATTTTTAGCTCTTTTAATAATTCCAAGTGTTTTGCATCTGTAAATTTGTCTTCATCAAAAAGCGTCTCTATGCTAATAATTTCAGCTTCTGGAGCAATTGAAGGTTTTTTTATTGGATCTTCTTCGTTTGAACAAGCGACTAAAAATAAAAGAGCAAATAAATATGTTAGTTTTTTCATACTTCGATAATTCTTAATTTTCAAAAAGTTACAATGGAAAAACCATTTTAGATTCAAAGAGTGCTTTGTTAAGTTGCTCACTATTGATTCCAGTTGAAATTCCATTTTGATCAAACCAATCTAACATTACTTCAGTTGGCATGTTTCCGGTTAAGTCATCCTTTGCCATTGGACAGCCACCCAATCCTTTTAGTGCACCATCGAAACGCTTACAACCTGCTTGATATGCTGCTGCTACAATCGATTGAGCATTTTCTGGACGTGTGTGAAGATGAGCACCAATTTCCACATTTGGCAAAGCGGGTATAATCTCTTTAAATAACGATTCAACTAAAGATGGGTTCGCTGCACCGATTGTGTCCGACAATGCTTGGATGCGTATGTTGAATTTATCAAACAAAATATTGCACCATTTATAAACAATTTCCGAGTTCCATTCTTCACCGTACGGATTACCGAATCCCATAGATAAATAAACAACGAGCTCTTTGTTGTTTTTGACACACAAATTCTGCATTGCCTCTACCCTTCCCAATGATTCTTCAATACTTGCATTTGTGTTGCGCTTTTGAAATTCTTCAGAAACTGAAAATGGATAACCTAAATAATCGATTTCCTCAAATTGTATAGCATCTTCTGCACCACGTTCATTGGCTACGATTGCCAATAATTTAGTATCAGAATTTAATTCCAGTTTTGATAATACTTCCGCAGTATCACGCATTTGTGGTATTGCTTTAGGAGAAACAAAACTTCCAAAATCAATGGTGTCAAACCCGCATTTTAGCAAAGTGTTGATATAATTTGCTTTGATATCTGTTGGGATGAAATCATGCAACCCTTGCATGGCGTCTCTTGGACATTCAATAATTTTTAATTCTGCCATAGTCAAAAATACGAATTATGATCTTGATTTGAGGATTGCTTTGTTGATTCTTTTGACAAGTCCTGGACCTTCATAGATGAATCCTGTATACACTTGTACCAACGCTGCACCAGCATCCAGTTTTTCTAAAGCGTCTTCAGCAGTGTGAATTCCTCCAACGCCAATTATTGGAAAGGCGCCGTTGGATTTTTGATGCAAGTAACGGATTACTTCAGTTGAACGTTTTGTTAGCGGTTTTCCAGAAACACCTCCTGCGCCAATTGATTCAAGTAATTCAACACTTGCTTTAAGCTTATCACGACTTATTGTAGTGTTCGTGGCTATTACACCTGCAATTTTAACTTCTGTTACAATTTCAATGATATCATCCAGTTGTTCATCTGTTAAATCAGGAGCAATTTTCAATAATATTGGTTTTTGAGATGGCATTTCTTGGTTCAATATCATTAAATCAGCCAATAGTTTTTTTAGAGGTTCTTTTTCTTGAAGTGCTCTTAAATTCGGGGTGTTTGGTGAAGAAACATTTACAACAAAATAATCAACATATGGAAATAAACCTTTAAAAGCAGTATCATAATCATTTCCTGCCTCCTCATTTGGAGTAACTTTATTTTTACCAATATTTCCGCCGATAATTATAGAAGTTTTTCGTTTTTTAAGATTTTCAATTGCGGCTTCCATTCCAGCATTGTTAAATCCCATTCGATTAATAATCGCTTCGTCAGATTTTAAGCGAAATAAACGTGGTTTATCATTTCCAGGTTGACCTTTCGGCGTAACTGTGCCAATTTCAATAAATCCAAATCCACAATTAGCCAAGTCGTTATACATCGATGCATTTTTGTCAAATCCTGCCGCAAGTCCAACTGGGTTTGGAAATTTTAATCCAAATACCTCGGTTTCCAATTTTTCATCTTCAACCGTAAAGTACTTTTTCCAGCACCATTTTACACCAGGGATTTTAAAGATGAAATGTAAACTGTCAGTTGTGAAGTAATGAACTTTTTCAGGGTCAAAGAAAAATAGAATCGAACGGAGTAATTTGTACATGTGATGAATTTTTACAAAGGTATAAATCAAAAACGGGGTGACAATTGCCACCCCGTTAGTTTCATTAACATATTTTCAACATTAGAATTTGTAACGACCTTTGTTCCAGTGGTACGCTTTTCTTTGTTTTGCATAATCTTTATAAGTAATGTTGCGGTAAACAACTAAGTTTAAGTTGTAGTACGCATCATTGTTTTTGTCTCCTCTTTGCTGACCTGGAGCAAACCAAGATGTATTATTGTTTGCTGGGTTTGACAAATATTGAGCTGCAGGTGAAGATAATAAAGCTGGATCTACATAAGTACCGTGAACATCATCAATGTAATCTGAGAATGTTTTTACGTATGTTGCTTCAACACCAATTCTCCACATTCTTCCTAATCCAAAACGAACCCCAACACCAAAAGGAATTGTTGCAGTTACCGGTAAATACTTTTTAGGTCCATCTGCTAAACCTTGACCTTCAGTTCCCAATGGTCTCAATGCAGTCCAACTTCCATTGTATTGAGCTTTTGGGTTAAAGTAACTAACTCCAGCACCTGTAAACAAATAAACTTGTTGGTTATGGTCTTTGAATCCTTTGTGTCCAGGAAGTCTGTATCGTGCGCCAAATTTCTCATTAGCAAAAACGATAACTTCAATACGCTGTTGTAATTCAAAATACAATGAACGGAAATGTAAATTTCTACTTTCACGAATTACTTCGTTTGTTAGCGCATCATTCCCTCTCAACAAACCTCCGTTTAAGGTTGTGGTTGTGGCCCAAAATGGATGAAAACGATAGCGAAAACCAATCATTCCACCGATTCCAGTTGATGGAATATCGATATCACGTAAACTGTAATCTTTTCCAACTTGGTTTCGTCCACCTAAATCGCCAGTAAATTGCGTAGCTCCGACACCAAATAAAATTTCTTTCTTATTTAAAGACCAATTTCTTTGCGTGTTGAAGTTCGTGTGCTGAGCAAAAGTTGCAGACACAGCGAATAGTAATGTTAGTGTAGATAAATATCTCATTATTTATGTTCTTTTTTTAAAAAGCCTTTTATAACGATACGAATTTATGAATAGTTTTTCAACTAAAAAAAAGAAAATTGAATATTTTACTAAAAATCTATTGTTCAATACTTTGTTCGTGTAAAAATTTAGTTCGTAATCAATAAATTAATAGATGGTAATTTTCTGATTTTACCGCTCTCATCAACTCCTTTAATTCCAGTAATAAAGATCATTTCTTCAAGGTTGTTTTTAATGATTTGTTCCTTG
>JACCEA010723244.1_pt1 | contig 14324 bp, 5 predicted proteins | sample 7449851 | NCBI WGS metagenome assembly JACCEA01 (sample SAMN15323453, study PRJNA562643) | freshwater metagenome | isolation source: river surface water | place: USA:Blue River Watershed | collected 2017-08-18 | reverse complement strand
GGAGATCTGGATCATCTGCCTTTATATAATACAGGGAAGGGTGATGATACGCCCCCACTTTCACAGCACGTGGCCGCGAATTGTACATGTACGGAAATGCAATTTTGTATTCTGTGCGGATTTGGTGACGAATAATAATTTTGTTGATATCATTGAATTCGTTCCAGTCATCTTCATCAACACTTATCATATCCCGATATAATGGTTCAAATTTCGGTCCTCCAGGGATGGCCATATTTAAAGCTTTTGCGGTAAAAAAGCTTCGATCGTCAAACAGATACCAATAATTCTTATCGAGCAAATCGCTCATAAGTTGGCCAGCTAAACGATACAAATTCCCCATAATTGGAACATTGAGTTGCCATTTTCGATAGCTAGATCCATTTATATGCGGAGTATCGAGAAGTGGCTTGTGGTCATAGAACCAATCCTTAACTGCTTCATCATCATCCGGATCAAGCTCCATCATGATAGACTCCAGAGGTTCAACATCCAAAATGTTGTCGGCATAGTCAAGAGGAGGCTCTTCATCATCGAAAGGAGGAAATCTCATTCTTTTAAAATTTCGACGATCTCTCTTTTCACGCCGCATCATTATCCACATGGTTCCCCATTGGGCAATGTAGATAGGTTCTACTACCCACGGAATTTCATTTACAAAACTTATGGCACCTGTAATATGATAAAGTACTTTCACATTACGAACCTGTTCCCATGGCATCGGCATATTCTCCAACAATTTATAGACTGCATGCGGTACATATTTAAGAGCTCCCAAATAGACTCTTTTATCATGACGAAACTTTTTGGAACTCATGTCGCCATGGTCTCGAACGATTTTGCGGACATGCTCAGGTGGCATATCTTCCTTGTATAATTCCACAACACCACCCTTTTTTTTGTTGGAAAAACGTTTGTTGTTCAACTGAGCCCACTTTTTGGATTTCATTTCCAGTGCAATACGTGGATCCATGTTGTGGTCGGGAATTGGTAATTGCGGTGCAGCAGGAATTGGGTTCCCCGGCTGGGGTGGAAAAGCAAAACCTGGGGGACGGCCACCAGAATAATTAGTAGGAGGAATCGCAAACATTCTGAAAAGTCAGAAGTGCAGCGCTTCAATCAACAAGGTTATTTGTATTGTATATATTAAGCTCCTGATATTAATCAGAACTGCTGATGGATTTTTCTGATTGACCAGAACCACACAAATAATGTGAATTACATATTTCATTAAATTTAAAATTAAGCATTTTCTCTTTGTTCCGTTTCATTTCTCGTGCCTGTAATATTTTGTTCGTGATTATTTGGAATATATTTGCAATTGAGGTATCGGCTGAAGATATCCCTTTTCCATCGTCTATGTATTAACAATTGCGACGCAATGGCCACTGCAGCTCCTGCGACAGATACGGTTATAAAGGATAACATTATTCGAATCGGTGATCACATTTCACTGAAATTTCCGAAACTTGGTTCATACCTTAGTGCAGAAGGGATTTTATGTGAAGATGTATACGTTTCACCTACTTTAGCACAATTCGAAGAGCACTTGTTTCAGATATACGTTCAACGACAATACTCTGCAACCAATGAACTGGAAGAATTTTTGGAATCAAATGGTTTGCAAGATACTAATGTCACCCTCAATGATCCCTCTCTTTCGTCCCATCTGGATGCTCTGGTTCGTGGTAAAGAGAATGAGTCTATTTTGAATAGGTCTGTGATGAAGTCTAAAGTTGGTAATGTTGTTCTGTTTGGAGACACCATTCAATTACTCCACGTAAAATCCAATAAGTTCGTGACTATCAAGCCAGCCGATTTAGCTAGAGATGAGAGAGAAAACATGAAAGTGATGCTGAGTTATGATGGAAGTGTTATGTCTTGGTTAAAAATTGCTCCGCGCTTCAAGATAGATAGAGAGGGAGAACCAATTACAAATGGTACAGAAATACTGCTAAAAGTTGCTGAGCGATCAACGGAATTTTTGCATTGCGCTGATAGAGCTCCCCCAAAAGGCAAATTCAGAGAGGTTAACTCCTCAATGGAAGTGCCCACGGGATGGAAGATAAGTTTATTTCATAAAGCTGCTGACTTGAAAACTGTTTCCAATCTTCTGACTGGACAACTGATATGCATTCGCGATCCAGAACTTCAATGTATGGTCGCTCCTCTCGCAAAGGGAATTTCATTGGATTTCTCAAGACCAAACTCAAAGAATAAATATATTGCAGACAATGGCAAAGATGAAGAGTCTCATATGGAGGAAAATAGTCTGTGTTCCATGGATGAATTTATCCGTGAGAATGGTGTGGTGACTTTGCGACCTGTTTTTGAAGACACCATTGACTCTGATTCTATTTGGGTTATGGAATCCAAATCTATATCCAAAGCAGGTCCCATGAAGCACCTTGTAGACCGCGTTCATTTGCGGCATTTCAATACAGGGAAATATTTGTCTGTTCAACAGCTGCAAGATGAAGAAACTTTCTGTCTTGACCTGGAAGATGTTCCTGATGAAACGAAAACACTATTCAAAATTACTGAACTTCATAGCACTAATGAGTTTTTACGAAACGGTAAGGCAGTTCAAATTATGCACGCTCATCACGAAGCTTTTTTACAAAGAGGCAAATATCATGATGATCAGCGTGTATACTCATGTTGTATGACAAGGAGCAAATCCAAAGCAGTAAGCGTCATTATCACGAGATATGAGCAAAAGGAAAGTTCTCATGTCGCAAAATCTTTGCTCCTAAAAGATGAAACTCTAGACATCTATTTTGGAAGAGCGGTAATGTATCATTTAGATAAATTTGTTAAGGGTATCTCACATTTAGTGATGAGGCACGATTCGACAACTATTTTTCCGAAAATAGATGTTGCCGATCGATTCATGTTTTCTTTTGTCATGGCGCGAGCTACTCTTTTTGTGAGAGGCTTTCCTATCCAAATCAAATTGGGTAGTGATGAATTTTCCCTTGGAAAAGGAGGTGGTAAAGTGGTAGTTCTCCGTCGACAGAACATGTTTCGGGAACAAGGACTGCTGCAAGCATTGATGAAAATGATTAAACATCTTCAATTAATCTCTGATATTATTAATAGTGATAGTGGTGGCAACCGCGCTAGTAAGAGTCCATTTGTTGAAAATGGCAAGGAGGTATTATCAGAATGTTTAAACCTCTTATATGATCTAGTTCAACAAAATCCTGCTAATCAACTATACATTTCAGATCATTTACTCATAATATTTGCTCATGTCAGTACAGATAAAATGGCTGCAAAAATTGCCCAGGAATTATTAAGTAGTAATCGGGAATTGCAAGAAACGAAAGTTGGTCTCAATGAAATAACTATTTTCACTGAAAAAATGAGAGAAGTACGTATGAATTCGATGTATTTACATTTGCTTCGTACTTGTTGTTCTTGTCAAGTAAGTTCGTTACGAGGTATTAATATTATTCTCTTAGAACTCAAATAATATGTCCAGGGTGAAGCGCTGCCGAAAAACCAAGAAATAGTCAATCAAGTATTGTATCATAAATTTAGGGATGTTTTGATAACCACAAATGTCGATTATGCGGTTTGTTATCCAGTTGATTGGGGGAAGGAAACAAGAGCATATGAACTTTTTATTGGCGGTAAATTAAGCAGTAAGCATATTAAAGGAGTAAACTTATGTATTCAAGGGATGCCCTCCGTAAGTTTACAATGGGATGTTCAGTCCACTAGATTTTCTGCTGTTCAACTTTACAAGAAGCCAATTGTCCCGTTATCAGAAGTTATGTTAGTGTCTCGTTTAGGGGGGAAAAATTTTCGTACTACTACTTCCACAGTAGAAGAAATAAAAAGAGCTATTTCAGATTTTTACGTCGCGCAATTGCATCTCGCCGGTGAAATGTGTTTAGGGAGGAACTACCCAGTTATTGTTGAAATGGAGAAGCTATACTCTTATGATTTGCTCATTACGATACTTAGATCTGGAAACAATGAATCATTACAATCATCTGCTGCCTACTTGATGTTACAACTGTATGTTGATCGCGATCCTCAATCAGTTGTTCACCTTCCGAGATTGACTAGAATTTTAGCCGATGTTTCGAGCTCGAACTTTTCGGAACTTGTCAATATTAGCGGATCTGACGGTGATCAATTTGCACTACTACAAGTAATAATTGCCTCTCATCTAGATAGTGTCAAGGGAAAAGCATTCCCTTTGAATTCATTCGACATGCTGGGATTGTTGAGTTCATTGGTAAAATTCAACTTTTATGGAACTGTGGATGCACTGAAAGAGACCATTGAATCTTTGCACGGATGTTTACTCAGAGGTGATTTCGATATGCGAAGTGAATCTGATGGAGGTGGGTTGAGCTCTAGTATGCTAAAGTTATCTGCTAGTGGATCAACCAAATCCATGTCAAAGCGGGCTAAAAACACGAGTAAATCGGCCTCTAGTATGTCAGTCAGTTCCAGTGGTTTGGAAAATGAAGGTGATAAAGATGATAGCAAGATGGATTCAAAGTCTGAAATTGATACGAAATCTATTGCTGCCCCGAGATACACTTTCTATGATATCTCAGTTGCAGTTTTGAACGGTTTGGAGTCAGTGACTTACAATTTTGTTCTTGTTCTGTTGGCATTCGCTGGTGCTGGTGCTTCAATTTACATTCGTCAAACAAAGACGGATAACTACATTTTCCCGCTCATTCAGAATGTAGTCTTGATTATTTTTGCTGTTGACTTGCTGGTTCACTATGTTGTCCACACAGTTGTCCACAGAAGTTTTTTTTCATTTTTCTTTAGATGGGAGAACTGGGTAAGTTTTATTTCATGCTTCCTCTATGCATCGCCTTTTCTGCGATCTAAATCTATATCATATGGGTTGGTGCGAACGTCGCGATTGGCTATGGTGTTTGTGTTGTTTCGATCCATATATACATTTTTAGTCAAACGGCGGGGGTTGGGTAGTATTAGCAATGATAGTGGAAATTCTTGGTCTTTGTCTGCTCGGCATCAGAAGACTGACGATTATACTTTGAAAACATTGGTGCGCATCGTTGACATTTTGAATAATATTCAACAGAATATTGACGATCGTATGCTTTCTCTTTTCTTAAAGAGATTTTATCAATGGTCTAAAGAGAACCGTCCTTCAATGAGCCAAGTTAAATCAATCTTTCAAGGTGTCATAGATGATTCGGCAGACCTTCTTGTTTCCAGTGAAGCAAAAGATGAAACATTAATAGACCTTCTTATGTATCCACTTCCGGAGTTGGTGCAAACAACATTAGATTTGCTTATGAAATATCACTCCTCGAGGAAAATATTTTTGGAAAACGTCAACAAGTTGCAGCTTATTACTACAGAAGAAGGCCAGGAGAAATATTTTCGTTTGGAACAAATAATTTCAGTGTTAAAGAGGGATGTTGATACGCACGAGATATGGGGAAAACTGAATACATCGGAGTTTTTATCCATCAACAAAACTATGTTCGATCATCTTGCCGAACTCACGACAGAATGCAAACAACTGCGACAAACCTTGAAGTTTGATGAATCTCATGAGCCGGTAAAATACATTCAAAATATTTTAAGAAATTTAGGATGTTTCGAAGTGTGCATGAAGGTCGCACAGCTTGTGTTACATGTTGATAAAGACGACTATCACTCGGAGTTTGCTGTCAACACTCGTAATTTAGCCCTGGCTGGAAATCAATTGATGATTTGGCTAATTTTGGACAATCCAGCGAATCAAGCTCTTGCGTATGGAGAACTTAAATTTTTTATCAAGACGATCGATAGTAAAATTGACAGTCATCGCGTGATCAGCTCTATTTTTAGAGATAATATTGAATTGATGGAACTTGTGCCAAAGAAATATATTGCAGAATTTGTCGATAATATCTGTAACGTTGGTAAATTTCCTCAGTATCTGTCATTGATGGGGTCAATTATCAATGTTGGTGAAAAGAATGTCATCGGAAATCAATACGAAGTGATCAAGTTAATGGCCTCACCGGAAAATCAAAAGAAAATAATCCATTTTTTTGTCGGTCAAAACCATCCAGATTATGCAAAGAAAATAAGACTTATGAGTAGTTATATGAATACGAAAGATGTTGTTGTTAGTGAGTTGCCTTCTGAGCTAGCATATCATTTGGAATTGATGAAATTGTTAAGTTCTTGTACCATTGGAACATCAGGTATGACTACGATAGAAGCAAAGGTGCAAAGTATGTTTCCATTTGTGGATGTTGTGGAGTCCATGCTTGATCCTAATTGTCTCCTGTTGGGTAAGATCCGCTTGGGGCAGTATTTGTACAATGCAGTGATGGATGTAGAAACACCCGTTCCTGCTGTTAAGGACGCTGCATGCATTTGGAAGATTCTTGTTGCTGCACAAGATGTATTTACCTTTGCTAAGGACGAACTTCGTCAGATTGAAAAGAACGGATGGGATGCGCCCTCCAGCAATAGGCAAAAGATTGAATATATGATTGTGAATGCCATGTTGGTGGAATCATATTTCTCAGCATATTTTGATAGAACTGTTTTTAAGCCAGAAATAGGTCAAACTGCGCCAGGTGTTGAGAGAGTAAATATCAAGGAAAATCAAGGCAATGAAATTATCAAGTCATTATTCGTGAAAATTATGGCTATCTACGAGATGTTAAGCCCTCTTCTGCAACCTGACCATCATGAAATTTTGTATAAAACGTTGGTTATATTGAATGACGCTGCGAAAGAGAAGATTGTGAATGTAGTAGAGAATATTCACGAGAGCTTTCTTAAATCAGCCCAGGAATATGATGTTGAAGGAGGAGATAAGTTGGGAAAAGCATTTGAAGATTTTGTGAATGAACTTAATGGTAGTGAGGATATAAAGGCTATTGTTGACGATCAAATACAACATTTTATTGAAAAGATTGAACATATTCCTTGGAAAGCTCAAGCTGTTGGAGCTGCTGTTGCGTTTGAGCCATTAGTTGATAAGTTGGTACATCATGTAAGGGGATGCGTTAAGATGATCATTCATGGCGAGGATTCAATGAAGTACATGGACGTTGGGCCAACGAAAACTAGCATTTGGATTTTAAAGATGTTTCGTACCATGATTGAGAACCGATGGGGAATGACTATTTATGAACGTGATGATGATGGAGGAGAGGAACAAGACGAAGCAGTTATTGACCTAATGAAAGTATATAATGAAAGTGGGGTCACTGAGATGTGCCTTGATTTGATCGCCAAAGGAATTGATATTTCCTTGCAAGCGGAGGCGTTGAAATTGTTGGTTGGTATGTTGTTCAAAGAAGGAGGAGCGTTGGATATTCAAAAATCTATTCACTCTCATCTATCTCAACCTGGTTCTGATATGTTTTTCCGCACAGTTCGACACATTTTGCACAACTTAATCTCATGGCACAAATGGAATGGTGTAATTGTATTGGAAGATGAAGCAGAGCCCGAATTACCAGATGAAATAATTATTGTAAGATGCTTACAATTAATGTGTGAAGGTCATTATGGGCCGAATCAGGATATTATGAGAGAGCAACCAAACAACAATGTTTCCATCAACCTGCTGGATGATTTTGTTCTTTATTTGCAATGTTTGGATCCAATCAAGTGTAGAACTTCCACTACTGCTGAGCTGGCGGTTGCTGCAACAGTGTTGGAAGTAATACAAGGACCATGTGAAGGTAATCAGGATTATTTTGCACTTAACACAGAGTTAATTGAAACTCTTAATCGCAAACTCCGACAACATCCTGTCCACGATTGTGATGAAGACCAAGAATTGGAATTAAAGAAGTCCTGCATTGATATTTTCCAAGCACTTCTTGAAGGTCAAGGGCAGAAGACAGCAGTTTATGAGCGTTTGCTCAGCGTTATTCATATCGATGTTATTATTGTTCTCTGTAAGGGTGGTGAAGATCATGACGACGAGAACGGAAAGGATGGTGAAATTGAAGGAAAAGAAGAATCTGAAGAAAGCGCTACGTTGCGTACAGAAAGTTTGGTGTTATTGCAAATGTTGACCGACTTTAGACCAACCCTGAAAGACGAAATTGGTCTAGGAGAAGATTTTAATTCTCTTGGTGGAGACTCGGTTGCTTGTATTGAGCTGGTGTGGCATGGTGTATTGCAACGCCGATTTTTCTCCATTCCTGATATATGTCGCGCTCTCGCCAAATCTACAAAGGATGCATTTATTTTGAATGTGAAGCGCGCATCACCCGAAGATAAATTATATGGTCTCCTTATGGCTTCAAAAGAAATGTATCGCGAGGTGATGCATCAACAAATGTTGAGTGATTACAAATTGGACGTTCTTTTTAGTAAGACGAATATAGATCGCACTGTGTGGGGAAATTTTTATATCGTGCTGGCTATTAACATTTTGTTCATGACATTCTACACTAGTAGAGATGTACCTTGTGAAAGCGAAGCGGAGAAGGATTACCACGATGCTTTTATTGAGTACCATGTTAGATACTATGACCCTTACTCTGATGAATCGACAATCACCGACGTGTTTTGTTCTGAAACTTATATATCCAGTGATAAAGTTTCATTCGTAATATTTATTTTAAACTTGGTACTTATTTGCGGCGCTGCATTTACGCTGCTCTCGACAATTGTGGTTCGTGGGCCTGTAAATTTTCAAGCCTATCGTGAGGCAGGTATGGGATTTATAAAGAGTATTATCTACACAGGTTCTGATTTCTTCACAGTCTACTGCATGAGTTATCTTGGAGTTGCTGTTGTTGGTTTGTTCTATCATCCTGCTCTCTCCATGTTATTATTGGACTTCATCACACTTAGTCCAACTTCTCAGGCAGTACTGCGTGCCGTATATAACCCAAGGAAGCAAATATTCATGACATTGATTTTAACTTTTATCATTATGTATATCTTTGCAATTTTCCAATTCTTTTTCATAAATGGACCCGACGACTTCACAGTCCCTCCCACATACGTAACTCTCGGGAACTTTTACAAATTTGTATTGCGTTGGGGTTTGCCTTACAATAGTCCACAAAATCAAATGGTTTTAACCATATACTCCTTTCGTGTAATATCTGATTTGGCGTTCTTCATGGCTTGTTTAATTTTGCTAAACATTTTGAAAGGTATTACGATTGATACTTTCGTCGAATTAAGAAAGGCATTGGAAGCAAGAACTGCGGATACCACAGAGAAATGTTTTATTTGCGGTATCGAAAAGAACACTTTCAATCGAACATTGGACCGAACAGCTTTTCGCACTCATATCACACACGATCAAAACTTATGGAATTATTTGTATTTTATTATGTACATATGGCAACAGGATAAAGATGATGATGATGGGTTAGAGAGTTACGTTCGAAAATGCATCGATGCAAAAGATTTGATATGGTTTCCTATGAATAAAGCAATTCGTTTGGCAGAACATCAGAAGAAAGGTGATGTTCACTCTTTGAAATATCGTTTCAGAAAAGATATGGAAAAGAATGAAGGATTAGTTGCCGACAAAATGGTTGAATTTAAGGACCAAGTTTCTAGAACTATGACAAGAGTTGAAAAAGCCTTAGAATATGAACACGACGAAGTTGGGGGCGGAACTAGCGCTCGTAAAACACGTAATGTTTCTCGTCAATTTTCTGCGGGTAATAGCCTGGTGTCTGTCTCTAGAGGAGGTAGCATTGGGTCGAATCCTTCAACACCACAGCTCAACAGTGGTCGTGCAGGTCCTCGAAGTTTGCTCAACGCTCTAGGGGATGACGGTAGTGTTGAGGCAGGCAGCGCTGCTATGGTCGATTCCGCAAGATCTGCTTTTTCCAAGGAGAGTAGTCTTGGTTCAGTGCAGAAGAGCGTTAATTTTAATTTGCCCGGTGTCATTGGTCATGCAACTGCACTAGATGCGGATAATGCAGGGCAAATGCACATGCGGGTGGTATTTATTTCGGGCATGATACTGAATCCAAGCTATTTGCGTTTTGTCAGTGTAAAAGTCATTACAGAATTTCAAACTACCACTGTTTTTCCTTTGACAGAAATTCAGGTGGTTAATAGTTTGTCAAATGAAGCTATTGCGCAAAAAGTGGCTGAAATGTCAGACACTGGGAAAGGGTCTACTAATTATACTAATCGATCTGTGGAAAAGGTCACTTCCACCTTGAAAAATACCCGGTCTTCATTTTCTCTTTCCCCTCAAGCATTTGCGCAAACCAGGCAGCTGCTGGCAAACAATGGGTTTAGTGGAAAACATCAACGTCCGAGTGAGAGATTTGATCATACTCTTAGCCAAGTTCAAATGCGTTTTGACACGATTGACACTGTTCAAACGTTAGCGCACCAAGGACCGCTTCCTAAGTATGATCTGTCTAAGATAATGGTGAAGGTTCAAGTTCTATATAGTGTTAACAATGGCCGGACCGCGACAACGTCCAGAAGTGGGCTTGTAAAGTCCAATAATGTGGAGGAAAATGATGGCCAGCAGATATATTTGGGTGGTGCAAAAGTACCACTCATACAATTGATTGCCAAAGCACATGATGGGACACTCTTAGAAATTCCTTTCAAACAAGTAGAAACCGAGATTCCTATTCCGAGCACCTTGAAAGATTTGGAAAGTTTGAACAAAGCAATGAATAGTTCGGATTCGACAGGAGACTTTCCTCATGAAGTAAATTTCCGTAATATTACACTTCCAGCTAATGAAAACTGTGTATTGGCATTATCACCAGTAGCTTCGCACAAGTTGTTGCAGGATTTTGCATTTTTAAGATCATAAAGGGGAAATTAATATTCTACAATTATGGTATGTATAAAAGATATTATAGAAGTAGTGTTGTTTTACCATATCTAGGGATTACAAAACCTTAAAATCTTTATTGTTGTAAAAATAAATTTAAAATAAAAAATAAATACTTCATCTTTCTTCAATCTGTTGCAATGATGTAATGGTCTTATTGACGTTTTCCCTGAGTATTATCGAGTCCCCATCACACTCGTCGCAAGTTTTTTCAAGGCTCATATGATTATATATTGTTTTGATTATCCCTAACCCATTGCAAGCTTGACAAACATTGTACTTGGACAATAGTTCATGAACACTGGCACCTTTACCACGTTGGTCATGGTCATGTGACGAAAACGAGGACAATGCGGATTGGTCTTGAGACTGGGGATATCGTTGGTATTTCTCTCTTAGTGCCAGAAAATCAATTCCTGACACTTTTGAAATATAGTCCAAATCTCTTTCCGACATTAACGATGGAGGCTGAAGGTACACAATTTTCAACTCAACATGATTTGGGATTGATTCCTTGCGAAAGGTTCGCCGATTTTTTAACCGTTTCACACAACAAACAAACATCCAATTCCCCAAATTCTAAGAAATTAGGCAGGAGAAAGTGAGCCAATGCAGAATCAGAATTCAGAGTGTTCTGTTTTCAGTTTTCAAGGCCATTGTTTGTGCAAAAGTAATCTGCTGTTGCTGTCAATAACAAAAGAATAGAATTGCAGAATAACAATACATCCATGATCCTTGCATAAGCTTTGAGAGAACAATTGCAAAAGCTTCTGTTGGTGTTTCGATTCTGTATTGTATGTAATAAGCCGAACATAATTTATTTACAAGTGGAGAACAACTATCCGAAAATACTGGGTTGAATGTTGAAGAAAATCACAGTTCTTGATAATTTTTAAAAATGCCAGTTACCCAGCGGAAAAGGTCCTTTCAATTGTTTCAGAAACTGAAGTTCAATGCAAATAACACGACTTCGCCCACTTCAGTGGATGAATGTCCTTTGGACATTGATAAAATGATTCTACATGTTTTGGATTGCTTGGGTTCTTTGCAGTGCGTAATGGGAGAATATGATTCCAGTAGAGCGAAAGTGTTTTGGGGGGCCGTTGCAACCATCGCTGAAATAGGGATTGATCAAGCAACTGGACATGTGGACCGTCGACATCCTGGTGCAACTCATTTGTTACGCGCTTTTCCTAATGAACAGAAGATTTCTGATGGACGAGGGTGGTTACCGCTTCATTGGGCAGCGGTTACTGACAATGTTGATGTGAATGATATTCGAAGCATTGCACGAGCAGATCCGTTAGCCACTGTGAAAGGTTTCAATCAACCTATTAGCGCCAATCCAGGGCATTTGATTGCTGCTGTACGCCAACCAAACATGGAAGTTGTCAAATGTCTATACAATTTTTATCCCCGAATGGCATGCTCGAAGGATAATGAAGGAGATCTTCCCCTTCATTATGCAGCTCGATATTCCGAAAGTGTTGAGATGATTCAATTTCTCCTTCAAGCGTATCCTGCTGCAACTAAAGTTCGCGGTGAAGGGAGCTTGGTGCCTTTACATAATTCCTTTTATAATGAATCTGATCATAGATTTGAAATTTCAAAATGCTTGTTGGAGGCAGATCCTTCGGCTGCTAAAATGCTCAATGCGGATGGTGATACTTCATTTCACATGGCTTTGGACCAAGAATGCGGTACAGAGTTACTACAGCAATTGATTAAAGCATTCCCACAAGGTCTCGAAACACAAAACGATATTGGATACCTCCCTCTTCATGCAGCTTGTCTCTCCAAGGACAGTCCGCGCAATAAAGAAATAGTTGAACTCCTTCTCACAGCAAACAAAAATGCTTGCCGAGTTTCGTGTGCTGCTGGACATTTACCTATTCATATCGCTGCAGAACAATCTACGGCTGATGTTTTACAATGTATCATCAGTGCATATGCAGAAGGTATTTTTCAGCCATGCCCAGAAGACTCCAACAATACACCTTTAATGAAAGCCATCGCAAGTGTCAATGACCCATGCGTTCGATTTATCTGTGATCACTTTCCAATCGCAGCACAAACAACTAATTCTCAAGGCTGTAACCCAATGCATATCTGTGCCGAAGGGGATAGCATTGAAGTGATGTCTTCCGTATATACGGCCTTCCCTGACAATATTAGGCGAATGGATAACTTTGGGAGACTTCCCCTGCACGTTTTCGTACATGTCCACCAAGATAAATTAGAAGAAAACAGTAGTGAATCAGACTGCTTGCGATTTTTGCTCAGACATTTTCCGAATGGAGTCGGATCGGAAGATTCTTCATCGGAAACTCCGCTATCATTGTGTCCGCGAGGGAACAAATATATGCGAAGAATGCTGTTAGCGATTCGCCCCGATTTGAGCTCGGATGAGTTCCGGGAATTAAATTATGAGCAACGACGAATGGCGATGTTTTTAGCATTTGCTGCAATTAATGCTGATGGTATCCCAAACATCTTTTTCAGATTGCGTGCGACGGATGTGCATCTGCTCAAATTCTGTCTTGGGTTTTTGTAAGTAGATGGTGTTTCACCAGTTCATGCACGTAATAGCCTGTTGGTGATGCATAACATTCTTTTTATTTATTTAATTTTGTTATTGTGATCACATTCTCTTTTATTGATAGTTGTTGAGTACACCACTTGTGTTAAAATTTTTGTATTCGAAATGATATGTGTTTCATTTTTTATACGACCATGTACAATATTGTGATTCGTTTGTATATATATTATATATAATTATAAGCAAATTCTTTTACAATTATGCGAAGGGAAATTCTTCTAATGCCGCACATAAATTCTTCCACGCATCAGGTAGCGCAAAGCTTGACTCGGTGCTTCTCATTTACAAGCCAAATACACAATTTGCAGGAACTAGTTTCTATGCTCTAGTATCGGCGGGAGCCAACGAAGTGTCCACATAAATGTGATCGCCGTTGCAAGCAACTTCTTTGATTGTCAAATTCATGTCCACCTCTTCACCGTCTTTTTTATACAAATGAACAGCGGTTGGAATCCCCAAACGTTTCCATCCTTGTGATTGTTGCTCATCCCATCGAGCTGGAAGAAATACAACACAGATAACGAAAAAGGAAAAAGAGAATATACCAACTCATACCGATCGCGACGTGAGCCAGCCATTTGATGCGCTGACTTGCATCTCCACATGATATTGGAATCATTTTGTCGTGGACATGAGCATATATGTACCATGATTCAAGGCGTTCTACAGGGACATCATCTTCTTCCTCTGAGTGATGTTTTGTCATAAAATAATACGAATCATTTTCAATCATTTACCTTCCTCTTCAGGTTGTTTATTGGGGTCTTCTTTTCCAGACAGTTTAGTAGATGGGTGGGCTACTTTAGCACTCATCTTACTCACATGATGACAATGAGGATAAGCAAAAGACAATATGCTCTTGTTGTTTTCCGAGCGGGGCAGTGTTCTACAATAACACACTAACACCCGCACATCTCTATC
>JACCEA010890975.1_pt1 | contig 14329 bp, 10 predicted proteins | sample 7449851 | NCBI WGS metagenome assembly JACCEA01 (sample SAMN15323453, study PRJNA562643) | freshwater metagenome | isolation source: river surface water | place: USA:Blue River Watershed | collected 2017-08-18 | reverse complement strand
TGATGCACGTGATGCACGTGATGCAGCAGAAAACGCTCAACCAAAGCAAAAATCAAAAAAAGAAAAAATTTCATTCTAACCACAGTTCTGCAGTTGTCGATTATTTTTGACTTTTGCTCCCAAGACAATACCTAGAGTGACACCTACAATGCCAAAAGGCATATATATAAGCAACGATCAACGAAAAATGATCTGTCAGCTCGTCAAAGAGCATAAAACAGCTGAAGAAATTAAGAGTCTGTTTGGTTCAACCTTATCACATAACAGAATATGCAACAGTTTCTCTCCAATAGTGGATGAAAGTGGTGTATCTGCTGGATTGGATTATTTGTCAGGAGGAAATTTCCGCGCGGGTGGTAGAAAACGTAAAATAGCCCGATTGAATCTGAAGACATCATCGACATGCTGAAAATAAACAATAATTTGCGGTTGGAAGAGATTACGAAGAAGTTCATGGAATCTCACTATGATATACGGTGTATAGAGAAATTACTAAGGAAGGTTGGACTAAGAGTAGTATTAGATTACGAAGCCAGATACAAATTTATCTCGATCTAGGGATCAGTAATGTTACAAGTTGGATTTAAGAGGCAATACGTGATCCTTTGGGTTCCATTGATCGAGCATTTTGGGGATACTGTTCATGGTTTAGAAGCAGGTAATTCGATATATTCTATTCATAAACAATGACCAGCAGATTTTAATTCAATGTTTTTTTTTTTTTTAAAGCTGATATATGACATGCTTGCTGTTATTTTACTAAGGTGCCCATTGCTACCACTGCCACTACTACAGCAAATGAAAATGTGATGAAGTTCTATGCCCTACAAACTGCTTATTACCACTATGTGTTAAACTGGCTAATATCTGGGATGATGGAGGATCGATTATATTGGTTGGAAAATCACAATTACATTGAACTGTTTGAACTTAATTGTTATAACTAACATAACTAAAAGAGAAAAAATTGTGATTCGAACCATTAATGCAACATGGTGCTTGCCACATAGAACATAGAGATTACATGTTGTGGTGTTCATCATCGCTCTCTCCACTCTCTAGACTTGGACATGGTGTTTCTCCATCTCAGGCGAAGGACACATCATCACATAAAAGTGCTTGAGGTGAAGTTTAATGTCCAGGAGGAGAAAAAGATAATCCTTGTGCACCCGAATCATTTTGTTTTGATACTACTTGAATATATTTAGTACAAAGCTTCGGATTTAAGTGTTTCAATGCTTCCTGTACACTATACTAAATGAAAATATATATGTTAACGTAAGAAAACAAATAGGAACTGTAACCCAATAACTTACTCAGGGAAAGCTTCTTGCGGGGTCTTGGCGAAATCTTTGTCAGCAATCTGCTCTGCAGCAGCATCGAACAAGTCGTGAATTGGGATTGGATTGGGATTCGACCTTCCACGGCGAGGTGGTGGCCCTTCATCGTATTGACTACCTTCTTCGCCAGATCGAGCTGATGATTGAGGGGGAGGATTGGGATTCCTTCCACGGCGAGGCGGATGAGCCTCTTCGTAAGCAGGTGGAACTGATGATTGGGGTGGTGCCTGCTCTCCTTCCATAATGGGAGTACTTGGGCCTGAATCCATCCCATGATATCTTGGATTTGTACTATGTTCTAATCAATGTTGGTAAGCCTTGCTAATTCCTGTAACAGGTGCATCATAATCAACCCCCAACACTTTAAAGAAGTTCACGAAGAATATAATGTTCCACAACATCGTCAGAAATCATCAAAAATAGAACCAAAGCTAGTTTTCTTTCTATTGTATTGTATTCAAAATTGTGCATTGGCGTGCTTTCGCACAATTTTTTGCATTGCATCAGTTGCATCACGTGCATCACGTAAAATAAAAACATGTCAAAACATACGCACTTGAGTATAACTCACAATGTGCTAGAGCTACATATCATTATTAAGTAGGATCAGTATGTTCTAAGTCTTACCAACTATTTTGAATTTTGGGATCGCGATTTTTGTCAGGATTTTGTCCTCTGGTGAAGATGATCATCTGCCACTTAGCAATTTCTATTAGGAGTGATTTCAGCCACTACACCTGGCCACCGCACAATATGGATGCGCTAAATTAGTGAATGAAGATGAAACCAAATGTATTTATTGTTATATGAATGCACATAATGCACACACAACAAACTGCATAATCATATATCAAAATATTAGACTTCCTCTTCAACAGCTTCCTCCTCCGCATCATCTACGTCTTCACTGTCCTCTTCATCATCACTATTTTCGCTATCCTCACTATCGCCCTCTTCCACATCATCATCTCTAACGATTGAATACTCTGCAGTAACGTCCCATCTACTCCCAGGAGCGTTTGCACTAACGTACTTAATAAATTTCATAATGCCCTCATCACGTAAAACTAATGATAGCGAGTTGTTGCATGGGGATACGGACAAAAGAGATGAATCTTCATTATCAGACTTTTTATTATTCTCAGAACGATAAACTTCTGCTGCTTCAGCTGATTCCGAATCTTGTTCAGCTTCAATGAAGCATTCAAAACCTCCAACTTCACCGTCTTCCCACACTTCAGCGTAGTCACTATCATACTCATCCTCCATAACATCCACCGCATCAGAGCTGGTATCAATAGCAGTCTTCTTATCTAATTTCGCTCTTTTCTTACTGCTACCAGTTCTAACTTCCTTTTTCTTCTTGCCTAATGCCTTTTGCTCAATTGTTATATCATCGTTAACAAAACATAATGTTGCATCCAATCTTGGTTCAACCGTAAGAATTCCATAGTGGGCCACAGTGTAATCAAATCCACATCGAAAGCGACGAACTTCGTCACGAATACCAGTTATTGTTAGCGTCGTCATTGCACGGAGATAACGGACAAAGGAAGGAGAATTGAACAACGTTTTCCTAATCTCATCCAGTTCGGTACCAACTTGGTCAGCTTTATTAGCCGATGTGGTATTGTCACCATCGAAGATTAAGTAACGCCTCTTATGAGGTGGACCAACGACTTTCCACTTTTCCGTCATACCTTTCTCGTAATTCAATTGAGGATTGCATTTACCAAATTTTTCTTCGTGGTCACATTGAATATGTAACTTTGTCACTTTGAAAACTTTTTCTCGTACCAAGAAGTTATTTAGTTGGACAGAAGAATCATTAATGAATTGCTTAGCAACAGACTTGATTCCTTTTCTAGAAAGATACTCGGAGGATATCCATGTACGTAAAAAAGTCATGTCATCATTGGTTAAACCATATTCTCCAAATTCATCGTCGTCATCATCGCCATCACTGTCATTCTTAGAAATACCATCAGAAGGGGAAATGGGCAAGAATGGACGCATATCATCACCACTAGTCATAATTTGTTTCAATGACGAACGATCCGATCCAATAGGCGGAAAAGAGCCATGATACCAACCACTGATTGAAAGACGTGGGCGGGTCTTGCTAAAGACTTCTTGTACTGAATGATAACTTCTGCCAGGTTGTACAGTAAAAAACAACATGGAATTAAATATTGGGATATGACTTTTTGTTGGTAATGGAACCGGTACACCTTGCTCTCCAGCATCATCGTACTTCACTGTTGAACTTGGTTCCAAAGGATACAGCTCAACTGCTCCACCATCTTCAGCTGTCCACGGTTCATCGGGATCAGAGAGATAAATGATATATGAAACACGACGAGTTCCAATCACGTCGTCATGACACAGTAAATGACAACTGTTTGCATAAGCATTACATGAACAATCAACTCGATCAATAAGTTCATCACAGCCCGTTATTTCTTGCACAATTTTTCTGAATTTCTCAGAATACAAAATGGTACGAAGTTTCAATAAATTCGGCAAGTCTCTCTCCATTGTATCTTGATCAATCGCTCCCAACTCAGAAGTTTGGAATACTTTAAATAAATCTGTCTCCTTGAAATTTGCACGAACATGTGTGGTCAATTCGTCGTGAATTTTACGTAAAAATTCATGGTTACATAATTGATCAATAACACAGTGTTTGTAAGGACCAGATTGGTCATGATACGCCTTCAACTCGGCAACACGATTGTTGCCTTCAAGCAATCTCAAATCTACCGAATCACCCTCAACCGCATTCATCGTTTTACATAGTAGTTTTTATAATTATACTTGGAAGTATTTTTAGTGGGCTGAGAAGAGAGTAGAGAGTGGTACTAGGTAGTGCGGAAGTCTGTTGTTGTTGCTTGTGTGGCTGTGAAAATGACTATATTTAGGCGCCTATTTAGGCGAATTTCGAATTTGCGCTGCCACTTGTTGCTTGGGTAGAAATGGAAATAGAAGGCTTTATTGGAAACCAATCCCACACTTCAATCGATGACCAAAGGAGCAACTTCCATACGATGGATATTTTCTCCATTATGTTATCATTTAGTATTACTGGACTCGTGGTCTTGCTGTTTTTATTATGTTCTACCTATTCACAAGCAGAGGATAACACTAAAAAAAGTGACCCAAATGACAACAAAGGGTTGACACCATTCTTCTTGCAAGATCCTTATGATCAATCTTGTTTGGGACCAAATGGATTTACCCAGTGTGATGAAAATTCACTGTGGTACTTAACGAAGCGTAATGGCAAGAAAACTTATTCGCTCGTGTCATTCATGAGTTCTTCTTCAGATGTTTGTTTGCAGCGAGAAAGAAAGTTTTTCGGGTTGTTTGGTACAGACAAGCTCATTCTTGGATCTTGTAAGAAAGGAGCAGCAAGTCTTTGGGAGTGGGAGTTTCTTGATCAAATTCATGTGAAAATCGGTGTGCAAGGAATGTGTATTGTTAAAGGCAGATCCGGTTTGAAGAGTTCGGTCTCATTGAAAATTTGCAACAAAGGAGAGTATTTGCCTTTAATCTATCATCCTACCACTGTGCATGAAGAGGGATTTTATCTTAAAGCTCCAGATGGGAGCTGCTTCGATGGTAGTTACTTTCGAAGTTGTGTGGGATCTGGTGCGCAGAAGTTGTTGTGGGGAATGGGGGTTCGTTATGTTAAAGGCGAGGCTAAGCGATACTTTTTCAACTTTAGTGAACGGACTAAGTGCATTGTTCCGAAAGGTACTTCAATAGCGAAGGATACTTGCTCAGTAAGCAGTGCACTCGGTTGGGGGCTTTCCAATGGCCGAATTACTTACAACAGTGTGAAATGTTTAGCCAGAAAATTAAATGATGAAGCAGTACTAGTACCATGTCCAGATGGTTACGAAACAATAGCATTGGAAGTTCCCGCAGTTTATGCCAATGAGGCTATTCCAACCTCTATTGAGGAAATTAAGGTATTAGGATGATTTGCTCCGATTTTTTGCCGATTTTTATCATTTCTTTTCTCCTAGGAGTTGCCGAACCCACCTCCAAACAAGAGTAACGCAAAGAAAGAGAGCGTTGCAAAATCTACTGTCAGGTCAAAGTAATACCCCGATCCAAAGATGAATAACTTCGAAGATGATCAATTGTAAATAAGTAATGAACCCTACATTCAAATCTAAATCACTTTCGCACGATCTAGTTTAAGCTCTCAGAACAGGTCTACATTCGAGATCAATCACATAGTGATAAACTCGTGGAGCGTATGATTTAACTATCTCTATATGGCGTACTTCCAGCTGCATACACTTTCCTTCAGCTTCTAATAAGTCATGGAACTTAATTTTCATGTTTTCTATCCACTCTTGAATATCACGTTCGTGTACATTTTCGTGAACGTGGATCGTTCCTCCTGTTGCTTTTAATGCTCTTGCGGCTAGCTTCCACCCAGGAACAGAACTAGGTAGTAATCCTAAAAGAATTCGGTCAGCAACATCTACTAAAGCCTCTGACGTCAGTTGATTGTCACCAACCAATATTTGGAATCGATCCTGTAAAATATTAGCCTTCGCAAGATTATGTTTCAACGCATATATCGAATCTGGATTCCATTCCAACGCATATAAAAACTTCAATTGACTATAAAATAATAGTGGAACGGTGTAATAACCAATACCACAATAAAAATCAACCACTACTTCGTTAGGAATGCGAAGTGCTCCCATTCGCATTCTCTCAGTATTATTTCCTGAGCAAAACATTACTTTCGTTATGTCAAATGAAAATTGAATTCTATTTTCAATTACTGTGACCCAACCAGATGAAGATGAATGATCCTCCCCACATATGCAAACCTTTTTTTTCTCACATCTATCATTGGATGGAGTGAATAAAAGTTGCACTTGACTTTTTCTCATGGGTCCACTGTGAATAAATGCCTTTCGAGCAACTCGATTAACTTTGAAAAACGATGAAAGAGTAGTCCAAAACTTTGTCGAGTCCTTGGCTATAGCATCTTTCCAACATGGTGAGTTAAATGCCTTGTCTGGAATCATTAAAATATCACCAACTAGTTCGTATTTGCTTGGGATCTCAAGCGCTGATTCATCTGAAATCCCTTCATCTAGCATAAATTTCTTTAAAAAATTATTAGCTTTTGTTTCTTTCGATATGAATGGAGGACGCTTCTTATATGGCTTTATGTGTGCGGAATGGACGCCACCTTTTGATTTAGCCAATGATTCAATCGTATTTAGAAATCCTTCTGGTGAAACATATGTCTGATTACCATTTATAGAAGAAATATCTTTACGATTGTCCGCCTTCATATTTTGAACGTCTTCAACTCTAGATGTCACGAAAATGACATTGGAATCCACCAAATTATGAATTTCTTCACAAAAACAATTCGATTGAAATGAAGAAGATAGAATATTGAGGTAGAGATCCTGTGTAATCGGAATCGCCATTATAGATCGCAGAACATCATCATTGTCTAATTCACTTGGTTCTTGGGAAGACGTATCTGGGTTCAATGATATGATAGAAATATTTGAATTGACATTCTTTGCAGATTGTTTTAGTTTCGAGAGTGAATCAAATGACGTTTTGGCGATTTTGACGGACTTTTCGATCAAATTTTTGGACTCCAACCAAGTTTTCAATCGTTTCACATTCTTCGAGTCAAGAAGAATATATGGCACAGAAGACGACTGTTTCTTCTCGTCAGCAATTGCAGAATTACCACTTGCTTGGATATTAGACAAAAGTAAATTATCAGCAACCATTTTAATACTAGCTGACGGTACTTGATCCTCACAATGCTGATTCTTCAAAACCGACAAGATTACCGATGTACAAAAATGATCACCGAAAGCCAATGACATTGCACCTCCTCCGACGACATGAATCATATTGCGCGTAAAATCAAAGAAAGCATCGTGATGAGCTCTACATTGCTCACAAGGAAGATGGTGCTGAGCTTGATCGCTTGGATCAATCAAAACAGATTTACCTTTCAAAAATAGCGGCGCACTGCCAAAGTTTAATAAATCGACACTGGATAAATCAAATAGATATGATGGATTGTAGCTATTCATGGAAACGGGAGATATAGCTGCATCTACAGATATTGCTTCTTCGTTTAACAGAGACATACCACCAATAACCATCATTGTCTTCCCTGGCAAGGGTAATATGACGTGCCCGAATCTACCTAGAGGGACACATCCGCCGTCACCAAGTTGAGAGCTGGGTATTGCAATAATAATAGGGCGAATAACTTTCAAATGAAAATTGATAAGATATCCTTCAGATGATATTTCTGTGGGGTCATACAACGACATCATTCCTCCGTGTATCAATAATTGGTTGCACCCGTACTTCGCTGAATATTCCGACTCTTCTCTTGCCAACATATTGGCGGATGCATGAAAATATCGCTTGAAGATGCGTTTAATATCGATTCCAGAAGTTGTCTTCTTCCCATATATGGAAAATAACAAAGGTGTCCACTTTACGGTAATAACTATCGAAGAAGAATTATCAGATTGAAGAGTTAACTCTAGCATATAACAATCATCAAATATGTCTTTTTCATCTCTTCCACTGCATAAAAAGAATTTATTTTCTGTCAATTTAACGAAAGTATGTCCCCAACGAGGTGAAGGAATAGAAGAGTCCGAAATATCTATGATTTTGCCGCACGTCTGAAAGGACACATACCGATGTTCCACTGGGTGATAGTAGTAAATTTGCAATGGATCCAATGCTCGTAAAGGAGATTGCCTACCACCTGACACCAATAAAAATGTGTGTTTCATTGCATTTCCCAGATTTGATAAGGAAAATGTCACTATGGATCCTCTGCCATGAACTACATTTCCGATTTCTCGATAAGGATTTGTTTTTGTTAGAAAGTCACTCATTGCATATTTACTCGTTTTCTTTTGTAATAACAAGTAATCGCTATAAGAAAAATTAACCAAATTTCTTCCACTCTTTTGTTGTGTCCGCTCATTGTCTTCGATACCTTGGCCACCAACCACGACAAAGTCATTAGATTCACGAATAGGAATGATCATGTGACCCCATCTTTTCCACCAATTGGAGATTTTTCCGAAAAGCTCATAAAAATCAGAGCGATTGGATTGTGATAGAGATGAAGATGAACAAACCTTTAGTGATGGATATTGAAAGTGGTCTTTAATTGCTTGAAGTAAACGATCCGTTCGTTGCAAATTCTGCTTCAAACGGTGATTCGCTTCATTTATCAATACTTGCAAGTATGAAGATTGAACTTGATTTATTTCAGCATCAGTGATGCTGCAATCGAAAAGAAATTTGCCATTTCTCGCAATTGGTAGTTCCAAGTGGAACGACGTGGTTCGAATTGCAAGCATCACCCTACGGTTGCCGACGGTAATTCCTGATTCCCGATAGCCGCATTCCATTGCAATGTGATGCAGCAACTTTGCGTGATCTAAATCTCGGCAGCATATGTGCATAATGAAAGGCTCACATTTTAGAGTAAAGAGTGCATCCATAACATTTTCATGGACAATTTTATCCACATTAATGCTTTCCAAAAGTTCTGTTAAAGTCACAAAGCCATGCTTTACTAGAGTCCAATTCACTCCTTTACTTTCCCCCAAAGAGTATGATACGGAGATTCTACCACTACAAGAACTGGTCGTCACATAATCAGGTAGTGCATTGATCAAAGAAACAAAGTCCCGTACAGGAACATCGATGGATCCCTTCGGAGAATAATCTAGACCGTTTGACAAGTTGAACAATATTTGATATTTAATTTGGTCAAAAGATTCTCCCATCTTGAAAGAGTCTTGCTGATTGCTATGGGACCATTAAAAATTAGAAGTAAACTGGGCAAACAGCTGAATATGGAATAGTAATAATAATACTGTAGTCATCATGTTTTGGGCGCCACCAGTATTGTTGTAGAAAATAAATGGCCTACTACTGGTGCTGTAATGTGTGTAATGATGTAAACCGTTAAAGAAAAAAATACCATGCTCCTTTTAATTGCTAAGAGTATAATAATTGTAAGAGTAGAAAGTATCTTGGTTACTCTATTACCATCTTTTCAGCCTCTACGATGCAAGCAGAAGAGGAATTATCCCTTCCGCCATGGGAAAAGTTTGTGAAGTATCGATTATTTCCATACAAGTTATGCCTCCACCTTTCGTTAGTGTGCTTGATTACAAGTTTAGTAGTAATCATTAATTTAGCTTTCTCTGGTTACTCCCGAACGATTTGGCAAACATCTGTCAACATTTTGTATCCGGAAGGTACAGTTGATTGTACTAATTCCAAGCATCATTCTATAATCAAGTTCGATATTAAGATTTTACCGATTTTCAAAATGACAATACTTCTCCGTTTGATTATTTCATATACACACAAGATAGAGTGATTGAAGATGCCAATCACTTGATTCAACAGTACTTTTTGGTTAGTTCATCGAGTTGTTGATCATAATTTGTCGTTTTACTGAATTCAACCAAGTTACCAGAAGTTGCGGTTAATGAGATCGATGTATACAATATAAGTTGTGCCCCACTTAATGATCTTAAGGATTGTAGTGGTGTCCATGTTCCAGAAATCGAAGTCAAACTAACAACAGAGACTATTATTTACAAAATATACAGCGCAAATGATACAAGTGGATTTCCGTTGTCATATGAAAATATTGACTCTCTTGATAAACGTGGCTTCTTCAACGATCTTGAAAGGTATACCAAATGAGATTTTTATAGGTTCATTAATTAATGAAGGGTTTGTCACAGAATTTCATTTCGTTTTCCTGTACGTTCTCACGGTACCACTGACTCAACGGCAACTAATGAAAAGCATCTTTGTTTCAATTGGTTGTGGAAGGTTGAATATGATAATGCACTATCTGGTCAAATATTTGTTTCATCAAAACCATCAATCCAATCCAGATGCAATCGGCTCCCAGCTACATCTATTATCTATGGTCTTTCGTTGACAATAACCATTTTCGCATTTACTTACCAATTGTTACTTTGCAAAGCTGTATGGCGCCAATTGATTATCCTCAATTCTATACAGACATCAACCCTTTTATTGATCGATGAAAAAGAATTTAATGCCAATTCCTTAGACAAGACTAACGCTATTCAGCGGCAACTACGTGAGAGTCAATATCAGCGCAGACTCCGTGATTCACGAATGAGTAATTCTCTTAAGCTAAAGCGAAAATCTGCTAGTTATTCAATGTCGCTTGGAGGGGGACATGATAATATTTTAAATGCTGCTTTAAGTATCAACCAGCATCACGAGGAAATGCAAGGTGGAAGGAGCAGGGAGATAAGTGATCATATTCATGAAAATGAGAATGAGGATAGTGATTTATTGAATGATCTTCTTACTTTGTCCGAGCCCAACGGTAATTCACTCAATCATCAATCATGGTTGCAATCATCTTTTAATATTTTAGCTCTTAAAGGTGCTTTGCATAGTCCTGAATCCAGAAGAAGCAGTCAGAGTAGCAACTCTATTGCGAGTCGGTAAGATTTTGGATATATCATATTAGCAATGGTTTATTTTGACCGCGTGTAGTCAAATGACGCTAGCAACTCTTGATGAAGACTTGAAACTCTTAAGAGAAGCACTTGATTCTTTGACATGGAAAGATATTCTTATGATAGTTAATCTGTGGTTCGTTGTTTCATCCTCAGGGAATATGTTTGCATTGCTATTTGCTTTTCGGTGAGTATTGCTTCTTTTCTAAGTGCATCTTTGACATTTTTCATGTCAAAGCATTATTGTTGATCGCACTGATATAATGGCAGAGAGTATTTTAAAGGTTGCGATGTTTCAAAATTGTTATTTGCTGATCATATTTATTGGTTTGTTCATTTTTGGGGCCAGGCTGGTTTAGGGTTGGCATGCCTCATGTATTGGTTCAGCCTAGTTCAGTATTTGGAATATTTTCCGAAGTATTACATCATGATTTCAATGCTGAAAATTACTGTTCCAAGAGTTTCCCAGTTTCTCTTCGGAGTATTACCTTTGTTCATAGGTATGTTGGATTATTTGGCCTTGAGGCCTTTGAAAGTTTGACTTCAATTTACTTTATTTCTAAAAGGATACGCATTACTTGGCATGATATGCTTCGGCAGTATTTCTGATAAATTTGGAGATTTTACAGAAACTTTACGTACCCTCTTTTCTGTGGTCAATGGAGATATTATTTATGATACATTTTATTCTGTTGATTTTGCTGGACTCGGAGGACAAGTTTATTTGTATTTATATACACTGATTTTTACTTATGGTTAGTTAATTCTATTTTCATTGTCTAGCAACGCTTTGTTTACTTTTGTTTGAAGTTGTGTTGATGACAATCATTGCAATTGTGGAAGAAGCTTTTTTTAAAGCACAAGAAACAAAACCTTTAACCGATAGTGATGCAAAATGTCACAATAACGACCCCCTGGATGTGAAAGATGTGAAAAAGCCCTCTAATTGTACTAATGAGGACTATAAACGAACAAGCGATTTGTCGTCGCAGAATACTTTATCCAAGAGCAACGTGTTGCAAGATGGTAGCCAGTCCTATGCCAGTTCCAATGTAAGTATTCGAGGAAAAAGGGATCTACCTGATCATTTAAAGTATTTACTCAAAAATATTGATCGCCCAACCAACACAGAGTGACTGTTAATTTTTGTTCATTTTGATTTACTTCCAAATAAATCCAAGGATCACTCATAAGAATATTGAGATGGAATCTCACATCATTGGGTTCATGCCTTTTTATTTTTCATTTGTGCATATATTCTGTAATATTTCATCAATCAAATGAGAGAATGTTGCCTCGTGGAAGACGGCGGGTGGTTTAATCTTACTTGTAGTTAGTTTTCGATTGGTGCTAGTTAATATGCGGTCTATGTTTTATATAATGCAGCTCACGATTGGGATCTTATTTATCCACCAAATGGTTATGGTTTGGTTGCAATGGACCCATCTGGTACCTTCAGTGTTATAAGTATCTACCACCTAAGATGGTTTTCGGTCATATGTGTTAACAAATCCATTATAAGTTGTAAATAGTATCATATTTCAAATTGCTTATATGTGCAGCACTATCTTGTTCAAATGCAACACAAAATAAAACTTAAACAAGCAACAATCATTTTAAAACATTCAGTCCAGTGAATATCGCTGTGACCCATATGGTATTATTGTTTTGTAAAGTTTACAAACATAGGGACACTATAATATTACAAGTTTCTATGTGTACAAATTTGTAAATTCTATCTAATTGTAAAATATATATGGTATACAAGGCGTCTACATTAAAAAAAGAAACAAAAGAACTATTTTAATTGAATAGTCAGGAGTCATTATGAGCGCATACTGAGGAGAAGGTAGTACATTTTCTGTGCTCAATATTTTGAGAATGAAAGCGTTACTGCAAAAGCAACAGCAGGATCAGGCAATCCGGAATATGCTTGCTGAAAAGAGTGGCGATCGCACTGTGGAGCATCGTGTGGACCATTGCAAACATCTACAATACGAAAAGCATCAACAGTTGTTTGCAGTCTACTATACAACCATTCATAAAGCCGCAATGGACAATTCTGTTTCAGGACTAAAACATTTCTTAAAGCCCGCCAATGCAAAGTCACAGAAGGCTGCAAAACGAGGACAAGGTAGTTTGTCCGATGATCGAAGTCGCGCTGTAACTGCTGCAATTATTAATCAATTGGATGAAAAGGGGAATGCTGCGATTCATTACGCTGCGGAGAGAGATGCTGTTGATGCAATCGAATTTCTAGTGGAAAATAAATGTGATGTAGATGTCAAATCGTCGTGTGGTAATACAGCATTGATGATGGCGAGCAAAGAGAACAAGATACGCGCAATAGAATCATTATTGCGTTCGAATGCAAACAGTTTACTCACAAACAATACTGGTATGAATATGGTGCACTTTGCAGCCCAAGGAGACCATCCCCAAGTTATCTTGACAATGTTTGAGCATATGGCATATCCATATCAAACGATAGCCGATGAGAGTGATATGGCTGTTTTAAGCATGACTTTATCCAACAAGAAAATGTCGGAAACATTGGAAGACAATGATACGCTTGATGGAGATGGCTCGCATGGTTCGAAGACAGGTAATGATGAGGATGATGATGGTGCAACAATCGCAACAAACAAAGATGATCGATCGGTGTTAAGTAGACCAACTAGTATGAAATTAGGTAGTAAATTGGAGAAGAAATCCACCACCAGTAATCCACCAACAGGTCGGCGTACACCAATGGTTGTTTCACAATCTACCACAAGTAGTACAGTAAAGATGCAGGATGAAACGATGTCATTCGGAACTGGGGCTGCTTCTAAATCTACGTTCGGAACAAAAACATCTACTCAAAGGGAACTCATAGAAATTTCAAGAATTCTCCAATCCCTTCTCAACCAGCCGTCAAATAATCAAACTACTCCTCTTCATGTTGCTGCACAATATAACGCCGTGAGAATCGTTAGACTGCTAATGAAAAGTGGCTTAGTTGAAATTGATTCCCAAGACTCATCAGGTGAGACTCCACTCCACAAAGCTGCAAGAAAGGGATATAGAGATCTCTACAAGCTATTGAGATCGTTCAATGCAAAAGAAGATATTGAAAATATTTTCAATGAAAAACCAAAAGATTTACTCGTGGATTCAATTAACTATTAAATTTAACATCAAGGTATGGGTACCAATAGGTACTTGTAATATATAATATATGATAGTACCATGATTCCAGGAAACAGATGGTACAGTCTATAAAAGCTTGGTATTCCCAATATACTCCCATAACTATGAGAGCCTATTACAATATTACATTCTCTACTCTACAACATATTGGCCCCCCATAAGCTTATTAGCGTATGCACTCTACTATGCCACAGTGGCAACAAAACATGAATGTTCATTGAGGGCTTT
>JACCEA012047932.1_pt1 | contig 14334 bp, 13 predicted proteins | sample 7449851 | NCBI WGS metagenome assembly JACCEA01 (sample SAMN15323453, study PRJNA562643) | freshwater metagenome | isolation source: river surface water | place: USA:Blue River Watershed | collected 2017-08-18 | reverse complement strand
TCCTTCAGATAAGGGTAAGAAGAAGTCAATTTTTCGTAAAATAGTTGAGTATACGGCTTATACAGTAGCTGCTGCTGCAGTAATCTATGCAGCATACTGAGTTTATGATGGCGGACTAGAACGTCTGATTTGAGGTCCTAAAAAGGATTTTTACGAAAGTATTGGAGGTAAACATATAAATCGTGCTGGATATTCTACTCCAGAATATGATATTAAACCGCGTAGTTTTGTTGAATCATCTAAATCAGGTTCAGATACTAGCGGAGTAAGTTCAGCCACAGGAGCAACAGGAGGGTCTAGCTCTGCAAGCTCTGCAAGCTCTGCAAGCACAGCTAGTGCAACAACTGGAACTTCAGACAGTTCCGGAACGAATTTATTAACAATAAAATCTAACTCAGACAACAGAACTAAAAAAAACATGTCTACAATTTATCTTCTAGAGAGTACTACATATCTAACACTAATTATTTGTCTAGCTATCAGTCTACTAATATCACTAGTAATACTAGGGCTATCTCTGGGACTAGCTGTACAAACACCAGATCCAGAAAAAACATCAGCGTACGAATGTGGTTTTGAGCCATTTGAAGATGCGCGTAATCGATTTGATGTACGATTTTATATTGTAGCTATACTATTTCTAATATTTGATATAGAAGTAGCTTATCTATTTCCTTGGGCAAGTACACTAGGCAGGACAGGTAGCACAAGTTATATAGTAAGGGTGTTTTTCCTAATACTACTAACCGTAGGGTTTATTTATGAAGTAGTTAAGGGAGCTCTAAACCCTCAATAATAACTTTAGTAAATACTTACTACTTAGACGCAATCTTAATTATGAGATATCTATATTTATAGATATCTCATATGTGGGATTCGCTAGTATATTACGTAGTTAGTGAATAAATTGATATACGCATAGCCCCTTAAGGGGGGCTAGTTAAGTGAAATAAATACAATTAATTAAGCATGGATCAAATATGAAGGACAATAAATAATCGAACAACATATGTACGTCCCCAAGCCACTGTTCTTCAAGCATGTGAAGCAGCTGGTATAGAAATACCACGATTCTGTTATCATGAAAAGCTATCAGTAGCAGGTAATTGTCGTAGGTGCCTAGTAGAAGTACAAAAATCACCAAAACCTGTAGTAGCATGTGCGAGGCCAGTATCTAAAGGTAGGGTAGTATATACAGATACACCACTAGTACGTAAAGCACGAGAAGCTGTACTGGAATTTCTACTACTAAATCATCCACTAGATTGTCCAATATGTGATCAAGGAGGTGAATGTGATCTACAAGATGAGGCACTAAATTTTGGTGTAGATCGTGGACGCTATTTTGAATTTAAACGCTCAGTAGAAGATAAGGAATGTGGTCCTATAGTAAAAACTATTAGGACTCGTTGTATTCATTGTACTCGATGTGTACGTTTTTCCGCTGAAGTAGCTGGTTATGAATCTCTAGGTGCATTTGGTCGAGGAGAGGATACAGAAATAGGTACATATATACACTCATTTCTACGTACAGAACTTTCAGGTAATCTAGTAGATCTTTGTCCAGTAGGTGCACTTACGTCAAAACCATATGCTTATCAAGCACGTAGTTGAGAACTTCAACGTGTAGATACACTCGATTTTTTTGATGCACTTGCTTCAGACATTACAGTGTTTACTCGTAAACGAACAGCACCTCGATATATTAATAATAAAGTACGCCTAGTATCGCAAGAAGAAATACTTCGAGTACTACCACGTTCTAATGGTATTTATGCAGAAAATTGAATAAGTGATCGTACTCGTTATGCTTTCGATGGACTAAAAGCATCACGACTAACTTCAGTTATTAAAGATAATAATACAGCTCTTGGGTGATCTCATTTTATAGGTGAAGCAATTGGCCTGTGGCCAATTGTAGTTAATGCGGAGCAAGTAGTAATTGCTAATAAAAGCTCTTTTGTTATAGGATCACAAGCTAATCTGGAAAGGGTTTATTCACTAAATGCATTTGCTAAAATAAGGGGTTATTCCGATATATCTCAAGGTAATTCTCCAGTTAATGTACAATTTGATGCACCAGAATTTTATAGTCTAAATACTTCAGTAAGCGGAGCTAATAGTTTTACTACAGGTCTACTTAGTGGGGTAATTCTCGTAGGTACAAATCTACGTTATGAAGCATCACTAATTAATACAAGGTTTCGTCGAGAACAAAGTCGTCAAGCACTAACATATTCTACTTTTAGGGCTTTTCAATCTCTACGTTTTTCACATACACATGAAGGTAATAGTATAAATTCTCTAGTTTCATTTTATGAGAATCGACTAAGTCTATCTTCTACACGTATTAATCTAGTTAAACCTACAGCGCTTTATATTGGAATAGAATTTCTACGCAGTAATTCAGGTTTTATAGTACAACAACTCATACGTACACTAGGTAAACATCTATTTAGTAAAACACGTAACGGTAATTATCTAGGATATATACATAGTTCTATAGGTACACTATCATTTTCACATTTTGGGTTTAATAAACATGTAGCTAATCGTAATGTTTATTCTTCTCAAGTTAGTGTAAGTTACGCTAGTCCAAAACATATATTTGCAGTACAACAACCTGATCTGTTTAACTATTTTAAACGATTTAGGAATAAATCTCTGTCATCAATAACTACTGTAGGTACACATGTTAACGGAGCTAATGTAATAAAAGGTAAGCCATGCAGTAAATATAATCTACCGCTAAATAGTCTTTATGAAGTTTCAGGACATCTAAGGTCTATTGAAGGTCGACTACGTAAACATAATAAGGTTATAAATTCTGGAATAGACGGTACATCAAGTCGTAGTCTAGAAGGAATCCTATCCGCTGTAGTAAATGCTGTAACCCTTAATACGCTTTCTTCTAATGTAGTGGTTGTAGACCAGCTAGAAACAAGTAAAGGCACATTTCCAATAGTTAACCGATTCCGTTGATATGAAAGCCTTTCTAGGTTCGAGGAAGAAAATCCACGAACAGCTCTGCTAGAAAATACAGTAGGTCAATTTCAATTTAATCCTTATTCAATAGAAAGTAATTGAAATTATATTGCGCAGACTAAAGTAAAACAAATAATCTTTCACCAAACAGTACGTGATTTTTATCTACAAGAACCTATAGCCGCTCAGTCAGCAACTAGGGGAGCTTGCTCACTATTTATTGGACGTGAAAGTAATTTTTCTTTTGATAGTTTACTAACCTGACCTAGTTTTTTTTCGCTTCGCTAGGCCTATGGTCAACAGCAAGATCAATTGTTAGTCAAATTCATTTATCTGCGGTCTAGCGTAGCCATAATATATGTATTACTATGCTTAGTTTAGCCTAAGTTATTATATATAGCCTAGGCATATTTTAAATATAAATTTAAATTAAATTAAATAAAATAAAATAATGATACAAACACAAACATGACTAAAAACCAGGGATAACTCAGGTGCTCGCTCAGTAGAGTGTATAAAAACACTAGGCGGGTTTAATCGACGAGTTTCTTATCCAGGAGATACAATAATAGTTTCAATAAAAAAACTACGACTTCTGCGTAAAGTGAAAGTAGGTCAAATACATCTAGGGCTAGTTACACGTACACGTAAACATGTACGTTTTCTAGATGGTACATCAAGTCGTTGTGAAAATAATGTAGTACTGCTTAGGAATCGTAAGAAACGTGTTCTAGGTACACGTTTTTTTGGTTGAGTATCTCGACGTCTTCGACGTAAAAAATATCTACGTATTCTACTACTTTGCGGTCGTCATATACTTTAACATTATCCCACACAAATAATATTAGTTACGTTAAAAAAATACACTTAATCTATAATGTTGAATATAGTAAATGAATATATCACAACCGTCTAATATTAGAAATACAATTAAACCTTTTCAGGCTTTTAGCTCGAGGGTAGAACTATCTGTTTCACCAAGGGCAGAACAATATACATATAATCAAAATCTTCATCATATAAACAAATTTCATTACGAAAACTTCTTTGTGAAAGGTGCACTGTCTACAGTTCAAGTGTCTTTTCGTTTTCGAACAATTGATTTTAGTAAGAAACGTGCACTTCCATTTTTTCTTGCGCTTGAACTACTTACGCAGCGCAAATCAGTAGCTACAGTCTCACAGCGTAACGTTCAAGCATGAAAACTACGTAAAGGTAGGCTAGTTGGGTGTAAAGTTACACTTCGTAGTGAAAGTCTTTTTGCATTTATAGATTCACTAAGTCTTACACTTCCACGTAGGGAAAAATTTCAACCATCACGCCCACAAAAACTAATAGAGCTCTATAACTATTTTTCGAAAAAAGGTACTACTCAAACAAGTGTTCGCTATGTTAAACAGCATAAAGTTCAAACCAATTACGCACTAACACTAGGGGAACTAGTGCTTTTTTATCCTATTGAAGTAGGTCTGGGGCTACATCCAGACGTACAACGAGTTCAAGTACAATTTATATTCTCATCACTTTCTGTGGAAGAACAATATTATTTTCTACGTATATCGAAAGTACCACTTAATTGTGGCGCTTAAAACAACCTCGGCTTGTTTAGTTAGTTAGCTGAGGTTATGTGTTTATAGCTTAATGGATCGAGCGTCGGACTACGGATCCGGAGGTTGGGAGTTCGAGTCTCTCTAAACATGTAATCAGTCTAGGCAAACATTATCTAGGCATACTTAACCTAACTTAATTTAGGCATGTTTTAGTTAATAATCGCCCTAGTTGAGCTTATAGTTACATAGGCTACAGCTACGCTTGTTTAATTTGCTTCGCAAACAAAGTAAGCTAATTCAAGTACATAAAGGCATGCTTAAAAAAAATTATATTAGTATCATACTTCACATAAGCAAAAGAGAGTAGTTCAATGGTAGAACGGTGATCTCCAAAGTCATAAGTTAAGGGTTCGACTCCCTTTTCTCTTGTAAGTATATATATTAACATAGTTAAACATTAAACGTATAATAAAAGTAAATATCAATAAACAATAAACACATGAAAAGTTATACACATCCGCATCTAACAAATACTCTACTAATACATAAAGACGGTAGCACTTACGGTAAATATTGGCTATATCCACGTGCTATACTAACACTTGAAACTAGCGATACTTCAAATAGTTGAGAATCTTTTGTTAATCTTCCAAATAATGCAACGATGAAACGACCTGTACGTAGCCTAACGGTGCTACAGGTTGTATATAATCTTTCAGCTAAGAGGGTTAATACTAGGTCGGAGGTTAATCAAAAACGTGAGCAAAAAAATCCGAATTACTGAACGTCTAAAAATAATTTAAAATCACATAATTAGTATAACTTTAATTAAATGCCTACATTTGCTCAACTGTCATCTCGTTCATCTTATGGGCGTATATCTAAAAAACGCAACCAACGAGTACCTGCACTAGAACGATGCCCTCAAAAACAAGGTGTAATCCAAAAACTAGTTCGGCGTACACCTAAGAAACCTAACTCAGCTCTACGTAAACTAGCACTTATACGTCTAAGTAATCGTCGTCGTATGTATGCGTATCTTCCAGGAGAAGGTAAACATAGTCTTCAGGAACATTCAGTTGTATTTGTACGTGGAGGTCGTGTTAAAGACCTTCCAGGTATAAAATACAAAAGGGTGCGTGGGGTTAAAGATTTTCAAGGGCTTGCTGGACGTAAAAAAGGACGTTCTAAATATGGAACTAAACGTAATCAAGCTTAATTACAAGTTAGCTACCAAACTTAAACTTACTATTCAATTATTTTAGAAACAAAACTATGTTTTTTATAGAAACTGTAATAGCATATATCGGACTTATAGTACCACTACTACTGGCAATTGCATATTTTACACTATATGAACGTCATATACTAGCGGCGCTACAACGCCGTCAAGGCCCAAATGTGACAGGATTTTATGGACTACTACAGCCACTAGCAGATGGACTAAAACTATTTATTAAGGAATCTATTCTACCAAAAAGCGCTAATATATTTCTATTTCTGCTATCTCCAGTTTTTACTTTTGGACTAGCTAGGGCAGGATGGCTAGTATTTCCTGTAGGTGAAGGGGCTAGGATATCAGATTTTCGCCTAGGACTTCTATACATATTTGCACTATCTTCACTTAGTGTACATTCAGTTATAAGGGCAGGTTGATCTAGTAATTCTAAATATGCTTTTCTTGGAGGGCTACGATCAGCCGCTCAAAGGATTTCCTATGAAGTATCACTGGGGGCAACACTAGTATCACTACTACTACTCACAGGAACACTAAATTTCTCAACTCTGGTTGAAGGTCAACAAAACTATTGACTATGAGCTCCACTACTACCTATGTTTGTTATATTTTTTATAACTACACTAGCAGAAACTAATCGCCATCCTTTTGACCTACCAGAAGCTGAAGCTGAACTAGTATCCGGTTATAATGTTGAATATTCTGCTAGGGGATTTGCTCTATTCTTTCTTGCAGAATATAGTAATATAATACTTAGGTCAGGTCTAAGTGCACTATTCTTCCTAGGAGGTTGACATACAAATGTATGACCATTTAGTCTATTTCCAATACCAGGAGCTCTATTTTTTGCTATAAAGATTAGGCTTTTTGTAACTCTGTTTGTTCTAGTACGTGGTACTCTACCTCGTTATCGTTATGATCAACTAAGGCGTCTAGGTTGAAAAGTGTTTCTACCTATTTCACTAGCGTTTGTACTGCTGTATGCCTCTTTTCTTAGGGCATTTAACGGATTCATAGAGCTATCCCGTTAAATTTTAACTTAACGTTAACTTGAGTTTTATCAGTTAATTAACTAATTCATAATTTAATTTAATTTAATTGTTAGTTTCGCTCATAGTTTAGCTTACTTTAAAAGAAGTAAACCCTCAATAATAACTTTACTAAATCCTTAATAAAAACTTATAAAAATATATATCATTTCTTTAATAAATTATGCTATCGTCATTTCATACCTTTAGGGATCTTGGGCTTATTGTAGCTTTTCTTGGTGCTTTTGGTATTCTTGTAAACAAACGACATATACTTCTTTCTATTATTTGTATAGAAAGGAGGTTTTATGGTATAAACTTCTTTCTAGTAGCAGTATCTGCATATCTTGATGATAGGCTGGGAGAGCTATTTGCTCTATTTGTACTAACACTAGCTGCAGGTGAGTCAGCACTTGCACTCGGGCTACTAACTGCATATTTTCGTATCTATGGAAATATTCTTCTACGTGAAGAATAACCTTAATTAAATAACAATATAATTATTTATGAACGTTCAAAAACAAATTTTTTTTAAGTCTAAGGTTCGTTTCGCATCGACCCTATCTAGTCAAGTTTCAACTACGGTATCGTTTGCATCTCAAGATAAAGCACAACTAGTTAAATATTTCCCTTCAATAACTTATTACTCAATAAATGGTGAGTGAGTTGTTAAATGTAGCCCAAAAAGGCTAATACCTCTACTAACCTTTCTGAAATATCATACGGGTACTGCTTATTCACAACTTAGGGATCTAACAGCTATAGATCATCCTGAGCGTAAACAACGTTTTGAAGTAGTATACCAACTTCTTTCTGTTTTCTATAATCAACGACTTACGGTTAGTGTTGCACTTTCTGAAGGTCAAGCTATTCAGTCATCAGTATCCGTATATGCATCTTCAGGTTGGTATGAGCGTGAAACTTGAGACAGGTTTGGGGTTTATTTTAGTAAACATCCAGATAGGCGCCGTAGGCTAACAGATTATGGGTTTAAGGGACATCCTCTACGTAAAGATTTTCCTCTTACAGGATTTGTTGAGGTGCGTTATGATGATTCACTTAAACGTGTTCTATATGAAAAGGTTAGTCTTCCGCAAGAATATCGTCTATTTACACTAGGGAACTCTTGAGGTTTTTCTGCTTATAAAATTTAATAATATATCAATTTATTTGCATTGGACTAGTGATTTAAATAAGAATACTAACCGCTTAGCTAAAGTTGAATAAACTAAGCGGTTAGGTCGGGTTCTCTTAGTCTAGCGGTTAGGACATTGCCTTTTCACGGCAGTAACGCGGGTTCGAATCCCGTAGAGAATACTTTAGTCCCCTAGCTAAAAAGCAATTTAAAGCCAAGGGGCATACAATCATTAAAGTTTATTAAAGGTATACTACCGTTATTAATAGAATAATATATAATACAAAAAAATGTTTACACTATTTTATATATATACGCCACTGGAACAATTTGATGAAGTTATATGGCTATCACATCGAGTAATAGAAACACTTGAACCATATATTCTTTTTGTGTCTGAAAGGGAATTTGATGCTCGCCAAAGGTATACTAATACATATTCAATTGCGAGTTCAACAATTTCGTTTGAAAATCTTAGGCAAAAAGAGTCCGATATTTGAATAATTATACTTTCTCTGGGACTAATTTGACATTTTGTACCTGGAATATATTCACAAATAGCTGCCTTTACAGAAGGATTTTCATATATATTTTTTATAGGCGCAATACACCTATTTACAGGTGCTTTTGTTTCTTTTTGATTTACAGACTTTTTTTTTGTTAGTGAAGAAATCAGCAATGAATCTAATTTTATAGCTGAGCAAGGTTTTTTTGAAACTAACACTATATTTGCACCACAATTTGATCTAACATTTTCTATTGATGAAATTAGGATAACACTAATACTAGGTTTCTTTCTTATAGGAGGTGGTGAATCTGAAGATGAAGAAGATTTTTTCCTTTCATCTGAAGGAGATCTTTCTATAGTAGAAAGTGTAGTAGCACCTCTATTTGTAGCAAATCTAGGTAAAGATGTAGCTGAAAATGGTTCCCTGTATCTTAAGGTTTGTGCAATATTTAGTTTTGTACTACTAAGTAATCTAAGGGGAAGGATACCATATGGAGATACAGCTACAAGTAGTCTAGTACTAACATTTTGAGTAGCACTATCAGTATTTGGAAGTCTAGTTACACTAAGGATACTAAAACATGGTGTAAACTATTTTTTTAGTCTATTTAGGCCATCAGGTTGTCCACTACCTCTAATATTTCTACTTATTCCAATAGAATTTCTTTCATATAGTTTCCGTGTAGTTAGTCTATCAGTTCGACTATTTGCTAATAGGAGGGCAGGACATACACTAAGGAAAGTGCTTATTGGATTTAGTTATGTTAGGTTTACTCTAGGAGATGGTTATGCTGTAGCAGCATTTCTACCAGCACTTGTAGTGTTTGTACTAATATTTCTAGAAAGGGCAGTTGCCGGAATACAAGCATATATATTTACTATACTAACTTGTATTTATCTAAAAGATCTTTACGTAGCTCATTAATTTATATAATAATCAATATATACTAGAATATAAATGCCTCAACTAGATATCGATCTTCTAGAAGATTTTCTATTTTTTGCTTTTGTAGCTCTACTCCTAGGGTTTGGAGATGAGGAGAGTGAAGAAAATGTTATCGAAAGGTTTTCTGAGTCACACCTGGCGCAGTATTATCTATCAACACGCAAAACACTTCGTGAAGAAACTCGTCTTGTATCTTCTTCACCAGTAGCAATATTTGCTTCAAAAAGGAATTAATAAATAATTTACTTATGGTTTTTTCAATGTAGATTTTTATTTACATTTAATGTGAAAACCTATTTAAACTATAAACGCTTATTTTAGCTTAATGGGTATATAGCTTAGTTGGTAGAGCGACGGACTCTTAATCCGTAGGTCTTGGGTTCGAAACCCAATATACTCAAGTTTATTTACCGGTAACGTCAAATTATATTTTATTTAATCTGGCGTGGTTTGGTATTGAATTAACTATTAAACCTTTAAACATGACTTATTTTAATCAATTTTACGTTTGGTCGATTCGTTGACTGTTTTCAACTAATCATAAAGATATAGGAATTCTATATCTAATATTTGGAGCTTTTTCTGGTATACTAGGAACTGCAAGGTCACTAATCATACGTAGGGAACTAGGTGGTACAGGAAACCAAATACTGGCAGGTAACTATCAACTTTATAATGTAGTTATAACCGCACATGCATTTCTAAGGATATTCTTTAGGGTAAGGCCTATACTAATAGGAGGTTTTGGTAATATATTTGTACCTATGCTTATAGGAGCACCAGACAGGGCATTCCCACGAAGGAATAACATAAGTTTCTGACTACTACCACCATCGCTAATACTACTACTAATATCAGCACTAATAGAAGGAGGAGCCGGAACAGGATGAACAGTATATCCACCACTAAGTAGTATACAAGCACATTCAGGACCATCAGTAGATCTAGCTATATTTAGTCTACATCTATCAGGAGCATCATCAATAAGGGGAGCTATAAATTTTATAGTTACTATACTAAATAGGCGTACACCTGGACTATTTAGGCATAAAATACCTCTATATGTATGAGCCGTACTAATAACAGCATTTCTACTACTACTTTCTCTACCAGTATTTGCCGGAGCAATAACAAGGCTACTAACAGACCGTAACTTTAATACAAGTTTTTATGATCCAGCAGGTGGAGGAGATCCAGTACTATATCAACACCTATTCTGATTCTTTGGACATCCAGAAGTATATATACTAATACTACCTGGATTTGGTATACTAAGTCATATAATATCAACATATTCAGGAAAACCTGTATTTGGTTATCTAGGTAGGGTATATGCTAGGGTATCTATAGGAATACTAGGATTTATAGTATGAGCGCATCATAGGTATACAGTAGGACTAGATGTAGACACACGCGCTTATTTTACAGCAGCGACAAGGATAATAGCCGTACCTACAGGAATAAAGGTATTTAGTTGAATAGCTACAAGGTGAGGAGGTGCACTGAATCTAGATAAACCAGCAAGGCTTTTTGCTGTAGGGTTTATATTCCTATTTACTGTAGGAGGACTAACAGGAATAGCACTAGCTAATGGAGGACTAGATATAGCACTACATGATACTTATTATGTGGTAGGGCATTTCCATTATGTACTATCAAGGGGAGCTGTATTTGCTATATTTGCAGGATTCTATTATTGATTTGAAAAGATAGTTGCACTACCACTACCAACAATAGTAGGTAAAATACATTTCTGAACAACTTTTGTAGGAGTGAACGTAACTTTCTTCCCTAGGCATTTTCTAGGACTTGCTGGAAGGCCACGTCGAATACCTGACTATCCAGATGGATATCTAGGATGAAATCAAATAGCATCTATAGGATCATATATAACATTTTATGGTCTAATATTCTTCTTTACTTGTGTATGAATAGCTTTTGCAAAGCCATTTGTAGCAACTAATTCAGCTAAAAACTAGAATAAATACAATTTTTACACTAAAAAACAGTTTTTTTACATAATTAAACACGAAAATAAATCTAATACCTCTTTATTTTGCTATAGGAGAAGATAATAGCTAAACCTGAATTAGGGTAATTAGATAAACAACTTGTCTGAGTAAGACTTGTTAATTTTATAATTAGTTTATCTAGCAAAGTATCAATTAAATAATAATCTGGTACGCAGTTAACCGTAAGAAGTTAACTAAATAATAAATAACAATAGTCTTTGATTTTGGCCTTTATTGGGCTCGTCTGAGTAAGACCAAAATCAAGGAACAAAACAGTTATACACGAAATGGTAGTAGCAGCAAAACTAATTGGAGCAGCAATAGCAACAATAGCACTAGCCGGAGTGGGAGTAGGAATAGGAAACATATTCAGTTCACTACTAATAGCCGTATCTCGTAATCCAAACGAGAAAGATGAGCTATTCCGTCTAGCCATACTAGGATTCGCCCTAACAGAAGCCATAGCGCTATTCGCGCTAAGGAGGGCCTTCCTAATTCTATTTACTTTTTAATTTTATTTCTTTCAAGCTGAATTAGCCACGGCTAATTCAGCCCCCAGGAGATAGCATTATATTCATTAGATTTGATCTAATGAAATAAGTAGATAAAAACATAATCTATATAATCTATATATAAATATAACACTAATAATAATAATGCGCATATATATACATAATCTTTAACTTTCTACATGATAACTTAATAATACGATTTACACTCGTCTGAATAAGACTAGACCATTAAGTCTAGCATTTCAACTAAAAGCCCATAGCTCAGTTGGTTAGAGCATTCGCTTGATAAGCGAAGGGTCCGTCGTTCAAATCGACGTGGGCTTATACAATAAGTAATCTAAATATTATAAATAACATAATGTCTATAAATTATTCTCTATATACATATTCTCCTAATATGGTTGATCAGTTTGGTTTTAACCAGCTTCTAGGAAAGGGGGAGCTATTCCCATTTTATCCGCTACCGGATCTTCTACTAACTATACTAGCAATTCCACTAGTAACCCTTTTTATATTTATGAGGGGTTCGAATTGGGAAACTAAGCTTGTATATAAACTAGCGCTTTTTTCTGCAGCAATTTCATTTATTCTATCACTAATACTTTGAGGTGGTCTTACTGAAGTAAAGGGAGGGTTTCAAGAAACTTTTCGATTTGCACTGAGTCCATCTATAGTGTTTCCTCTTCGACTAGGTGTAGATGGAGTTTCACTGTTTTTCCTAATACTAACAAATCTATTTATATTCCTTTGTATACTGAGTCTAAATACGACAACAGCACGACTACATGAGGCACTACTATATCTATTTTTTCTGCAATGAAGTGTTCTAGGATCTTTCCTATTTCTAGATATTCTAGGGTTTTTTCTTTTTTTTGAAAGGACTCTAATACCTATATATTTTCTAGTTCTACTTTGAGGTTCACGTGAGCGTCGTGTACGTGCTAGTTATAGGATATCTATATATACTCTACTAGGTTCTATATTTAGGTTTTTTAATCTACTTTATCTATATTCAAAAACAGGTACTACAGATTATGAACTCCTACTTCAATATAGTCTACCTGTTGAAGATCAACGTTTTCTTTGAATAACGTTTTTCCTTGCATTTGCAGCAAAAATACCTCTGTTTCCACTACATATATGACTACCAGAAGCCCATGTAGAAGCACCTACAATAGGTTCAGTGCTACTAGCTGTACTACTACTAAAACTAGGTACTTATGGACTAGTACGTTTTTCTCTACCTCTATTTCCAGAAGGTACTACTTATTTTGCTCCTATAGTTACTACATTTGCTCTACTAGGTGTTATATATACTTGTTTTACTGCTATACGACAAATAGATCTAAAAAAAATAATAGCATATTCATCTGTAGGTCATAGGAATGTAGTACTACTAGGTATAAGGGCAGAAACTAGTGAAGCACTACAAGGAGCACTATTCCAAAGGCTAAGTCATGGTATAGTTTCAGGAGCACTATTCTTTTGTGTAGGTGTACTATATGAACGTTATAGTGTACGATCACTAAAGTATTTTGGTGGACTAGCTCATTTTTATCCTATATTTACAAGGATATTTCTTCTATTCTCTCTAGCTAATATAAGTTTTCCACTAACTAGTAGTTTTGTAGGAGAATTTTATATATTTGTAGGGCTATTCCGTCAAAACTTTTGAGCTACTATATTTGCAGCTACAAGTAGGGTACTGGGTGCCGTTTATACTCTATGAACTTTTAATCGTATGTTTTTTGGTAATATACGTGTACTGTCAGTAACAGCTTATCGTGATCTAGATCGTAAAGAACTAGCACTATTTATACTACCTATAATAGCTCTTTTTGTTAGGGGTATAGCACCTCATATATTTCTAGATGTATTCTTTATAGATTGTAGGAATATACTAGAACATGCTCGCATAGGGCGTCTAAATAATAATCAATAATAAACATGAAACTATTTTACACACTAAGCGTAGAACAAATTTGTAGTAGTCTACAACACGACAGGAGCTTTGAGGTTAGCTCAATTGCGCTGCACGCACTGACTTATGGTCTACTCGTATCTGCAAGGATTAGCGTAATACAAGCTAGTCAATTTATAGGTATAGTAAAATCATATTGACAGTCCATAATTGCACACTTTGAAGCATCTGCATCTGATGCATCGCCAATAGATGTAGTAGCAGAGCAAAAAATTAAAATTTCTAACAATTCTAATTCTAATCCAGAATCGAAAGACAAGGACAAAGAAAAGGGAAAGGAGAAGAATAAGCCTAAGAAGGAAAGGACATATTGAAAGGCTATACTATGAGGCCTAATTGCTAGTCTGGTGATGGCATCAGTTCAGCATTATTGAACTCTTCCACGTTTCCCCGATAGTCAAACATAGACTAGTCAAATATACATAAAAATTATAAAATAT
>JACCEA010173359.1_pt1 | contig 14340 bp, 10 predicted proteins | sample 7449851 | NCBI WGS metagenome assembly JACCEA01 (sample SAMN15323453, study PRJNA562643) | freshwater metagenome | isolation source: river surface water | place: USA:Blue River Watershed | collected 2017-08-18 | reverse complement strand
GGTTTGCCCGGGGTCACGGCGGCGACCCGGACGGCCAGCAGGGCGAGAAGCAGGCGAAGCAGGTGGAGCATGGTTTTCATCGGCGGTGGGATTCCGAGGTGGACTAGCGGGCGAGAAGCCAGGGTTGCGGCGAAATCGCGGCGGCAGCGGGGGCGCCCAGCGGAATCGCGACGCCGGGCGTCCGCTCGTCGTAGGCCTCGATCCAGCGCCGGCCGCTATCGAGCCGGGCCAGGAAAAGATGCCTTCCGTCCGCACTCCACTCGGCCGCCGCTACCCCAAATACCACCGTCGGCAGTCCGGGCCACGGGGACCCGATCCAGCGGAACGCCGCCTCGCCCCGCCGCAGCGCGGCTGCATCCGCCCCGCTGACCAGTCCCACGTGCCGGCCGTCACCCGAAACGCGCAGCGTTTTCGGCAGGAAAAACCCCTCCGCCAACACCCGCGGCGGTTCGCCCGGGCCGCCGATCCGAAGCAACCGCCCCGGGAGATCACCGTCGCGCGTTTCGATCACCAGCAGGTCGTCCGTCCCGGGCAGCGCCGTCGCATCCGCAAGCTCCGCCCCGGCCGGAGCCCGGTAACGGGTGCTCAGCGCCCCGCCCGCCAAGGCAAGCACGGCGAGTTCGCGCGCGTCGCCGCGCTGCAGCACGAGGGCGATGCGCCCGGCCCCGATCCAGCGGGGCTCGGCCGGAGTGACGCCGGCCGGAAGCACCGGCAGCGTCGGCGTCCATCCGGGGGCCTGCGCCACCGCCAGGCGCCGCTCGGGCGCGCCCGCCACCCACGCGATCGCGGAACCATCGCGAGCCAGCGAAAAATCCCACGCCCACTCCCCGGCGAGCCGTCGGCCCGCCGCAGGCGCCTCGGCGCCGAGTTTCCACAACCGCAATTCCGCGGATCCGCCGGCCTCGGCCCCGAGCGTAGCGGCCGCCAGCCCCGCACCGGGGGCGGTCTGGAGATTGCCGAGCGACCCCGGCAAACCGAGGGACCGCGGCGCCGCCCCGGCGAGCAGCGGCTGGACCATCCAGGTCCGCGCCTCCGCACCGGCGTCGGCGTAGACCACCGCCGCATCGGCGCGGGGTGCCTCGACGGCGGATTGGCATCCGGAGATCAATAAGCTCGCCACAAGGACGAGGGGAGCGGCGGAGGTGGGATCGCGCATAACGATGGACCTGAAGCGAGGTGGGATCGCGGGCGAGATGATAACAATCCGTCGCCCCTCGCCGCAAAGGAAGAAACGTGCCAAGGCCGGGAAATAGTCCCGCCGGTGTTCGCCCTACCGCGCGCCAACACCCACGCCACCGGCGGACAACACCGCGCGCGATTCGCAGCGCAGCGGGATTCATGCGGCCGAATCCTCCCGGCTCACCGGCCTCCGGCTCGACGCGAGCGCGGCGTCGACGACCACGGGTTACACCCGCCGAACATTCCTCGCCCGGGGACTCCCGGTCCGGCCCGCGGCCGACCCGGTCCATGCCGCCGCGGACGGCGCTCCCTCGTGCGCGACCGAGCCGCGCCGAGTTGCTTTTTTTCGGACCAGATCTCGGGCCGCGGCGGTTTTCGGGATCGCTCCGTCGGAAGGTCCGCGCCACGTTTTGCGCACCCCTTCCCCACCCCGCTCCGCCATGATGAAACCGCTGCTTTCCTGCCTGCTGCTTCTGTCCGTCGCCGCCGGACTCCGCGCCGCCGAGGCCGGCGTCCGAATCCGATTCGGCCTGACCGATCAGTCCAACACCACCTGGGACGGCACCGTCTCCGTCTCCCCCGGCCGGGTCGAGAGCATCTCCGGCTGGCGCTTTCAGCAGGGCGACAAAGTCGACGGCACCGCCGGCTGGAAAGCCGAGACCCGCCCCCTTACCGTGCGCCGCACCAACGCCGCGAAACAGAAGCAGAAGGCCGCCGGCGGAAAAAAGAAGGGCAAGGCCGCCGCCGACAGCCCGATGGCCGACAACGGCGTCGTGCTCCATCTGGTCGACGTCACCGATCAATCCGTCGTCAGCGTCGCGACCGCGCGCGGGAAATTCACCTTCACGCTGGCCGACCTGCCCTACGGTCGCGTGCTCGAGCAGCTGGGCGGCGCCGTCGACGTCGAACGCACCGCGGCCACCCGGCCGCTCGCCGCCGCCCGCACCGACGACGACTTCCCGGCCGTCGCCGTCGCGCCGGACGGCACCACCTACGTGGCGCAGATCAGTTTCACGCCCGGCATCGATCGCGACGAACGCGCGCGCGTCTGGACCAAGGCACCCGACGATTTCTCGTTTCTCGCCACGCCGCCCGGCGGCGACCGGCTCTGGCTCCGCGTGGTGAAGGACGGCCGCTCCGCCGAACCGATCGCCGTCACCGCCGGCCAAGGCGACCTCTACAAGACCGCCCTCGCCCTCGACGGCAGCGGCGCGCTCTGGATCGTCTGGAGCGAGAACCGCGCGTGGAACAACCCCGCCGCCCCCGCCGACTTCGAGATCTGGGCCCGCTCCTACCGCGCCGGCACCCTCTCCGAGCCGGTCAACCTCTCGCGCAACGCCGGCTCCGACATCAATCCCGTCGCCGCGACCGACGCCGCCGGCCGCGTCTGGATCGCCTGGCAGGGTGCCCGTGACGGCGTCTTCCGCATCCTCAGCCGCCGCCAGACCGCCGCCGGTTGGACGGACGAGAGCCGCGTCTCCACCCAGTCCGGCACCTGCTGGACGCCCGCGATCGCCACGGCCCGCAACGGTCGCGTCGCCATCGCCTGGGACACGTATGAGAAAGGCGACTACGACGTGTGGCTGCGCGAGTTCGCCGCCGACGGCCGCGCCGGCGCGGCCATACCCGCCACCAGCACGCCGCAATACGAAGCGCGCCCGTCTCTCGCCTACGATCTCCAGAACCGTCTCTGGGTGGCCTGGGAGCAAAGCGGCCCGACCTGGGGCAAGGATTGGGGTGCCCTCGTCCGCGACGAGGGCATCGGCCTCTACCGCGACCGCCAGATCGGCCTGCGCGTGCTCGAGGGCGGACAGTGGCTCGCGCCCGAGGCCGCCGTCGCGACCGCGCTCCCCGGGGCCCGCATGCGCCGCGGCCCGCGCGCCCTCCCGGTGCGGCGCCCGGAAAGCGAACCCGTCGCGCGCCAGGCCGGCGAGGAAGCCGAAGAGGAAGGCGCCGGCACCTACAACAACCTCGGCCGCATCGTCTGCGACCGCGACGGCCGCATCTGGCTGCTCGCCCGCTCGCGCGAGGGCAATTTCCACACCCCGCTCGGCACCGTCTGGATGAACTACGCCGCCTACTACGACGGCCGCCAGTGGACCGGACCGGTGCTCCTGCCGCATTCGGACAACCTGCTCTACAACCTGCCTGCCGTCGCCGCCCACCCCGCCGGCGGACTCGTCGTCGCCCACTCGAGCGACCACCGGCAAAGCCGCCACCAGCCCGCCCTCCGCTCCGGCGCCAACGCGTCCCTCGACGGCGCGCGCGACCTGTTCGACAACGACGTCTTCCTCTCGCGCCTCGAATCCCCGGCCGGGGTCGCCCTCGCGCCCGCCGTCAAAGCCGCCCGCCTCACCCCGAACGCCGCCGCCGCGGCCCGCGTGGCGCCGCCGGTCGAGAAGGAACGCCGCGACGTCGCCGCCATCCGCGATTACCGCCTGAACCACGAGGGCCGCGAGCTCCGCCTCGTCCGCGGCGAGTTCCACCGCCACACCGAGATCTCCGGCGACGGCGGCAACGACGGACCGCTCGAGGACATGTGGCGCTACGCACTCGACGTCGCCGCGATGGATTGGCTCGGCAACGGCGACCACGACAACGGCAACGGCCGGGAATACACCTGGTGGCTCACCCAAAAGACGACCGATGCCCACCGCATCGCCGGCGTCTTCGAGCCGCCGTTCACCTACGAGCGCAGCGTCCGCTACCCCGAGGGCCACCGCAACGTGGTGTTCGCCCAGCGCGGCGTCCGCACCCTGCCGCGCCTGCCGATCTCCGAGCGCAACGTCTCCGCCCCCGCCCCCGACACCCAGATGCTCTACAAATATCTCCGCCACTTCGACGGCGTCTGCGCTTCGCACACCTCCGCCACCAGCATGGGCACCGACTGGCGCGACTGGGATCCCAAGGTCGAGCCGATGGTCGAGATCTACCAGGGCGCCCGCCAGAACTACGAGCGGCCCGGCGCCCCGCGCAGCCCCACCGCCAACGACGCCATCGGCGGCTGGGAGCCGCTCGGCTTCATCAACCTCGCCTTCAAGAAGGGCCACCGCTTCTCCTTCCAGGCGAGCAGCGACCACGGCTCCACGCACATCAGTTACGCCGTCGTGCTCGCCGAAGACACCTCCCGCGCCGCTTTGCTCAAGGCCATGCGCCAGCGCCACACCTACGGCGCGACCGACAACATCATCGCGGAGTTCACCTCCGCCGCCAACGGCCGCACCTACCTGATGGGCGACGAATTCACGACCGCCGCGGCGCCCTCCTTCCGCGTGAAGTTCTTCGGCACCGCCCCGTTTGCCAAGGTCACGCTGGTCAAGGACGACGTCGAATACGTCCTCGGCACGCCGGGCAAGGCCGACGTCGAGTTCGTCTGGACCGACCCCGCGCCGGTCGCCGGAAAAACGAGCTACTACTACGTCCGCGGCGAACAGCAGCCCGGCCCGGGCGAGACCGTCGGCGAACTCGTCTGGGCGTCCCCGATGTGGGTGACCTACGCGCCCAAACGGTGAACGGCCGCCCGTTTCCGCGCGCGCGGCCCGCTTCGCCGGACCGCGCCGCGACCGTCCCCGTTCGTCCGCCCGCTCCGACCGCGTCGCCCGCCCGGCGGCGACGGGCCTCCCTTGCTGCCGTCCTCGCGCTGGTATGCGCGTGGTTCGGGTGTCCGGCCCTCCGCGCCCACAACCCCGACACGAGCTATGCCCGCGTCGGGATCGGCGAGCGCGAAGTCGCGTTTCGCGTCACCTACGATCTCTTCACGCTGAACCGCATCGCGCCGCTCGATACCGACGGCGACCGCCGCATCGCGCGCGGCGAGCTGCAGGCCGCCCTGCCCGCCCTCCACGCTTTTTTCCGCCGCCATCTCCTGGTCGAGATCGACGGCGCGGCCGCCGACCTCGGCACGCCGGCCGGCTTCGTCTGGCCGCCCGACCAGGGCCATGCCATCGCGGAAGCGAACTACCACACGGCGGAGGGCCTCATCCATTTCGACTTCCGCCGGTCGGTCGACCAGACGCCGGAGAACGTCGCGCTCACGTTCCGCTGGTTCTTCCCGCTCAGCGACCGTCACACGGTGCTCGGCCGGTTCGACTACGGCGGCGCCGCGCACGAGGTCACGTTTACCCGGTTCGAGCCGGACTACGACTACGTCACGGGCTACGAACCGCCGCTGTGGCGGCGCCTCGCGCAGTTTTTCCGGCTCGGCGTCGCGCACATTTTCCTCGGCTACGACCACATCTGTTTCCTGCTGGCGCTCCTGCTCGTCGGCCGCGGCCGCGACCTCGTGAAGATCGTCACGTCGTTCACCGTCGCCCACAGCTTCACGCTCATCCTTGCCGCGCTCGAGATCGTGCGCCTGCCCACCCGCCTCGTTGAAGCCGGCATCGCCGCCTCGATCGTCTGGGTCGCGGTGGAGAACCTCCGCGCGGTCCGCCCGGACCACCGGTGGCTGCTCACGTTCGGCTTCGGCCTCGTGCACGGTTTCGGCTTCGCCAACGTGCTCGGCGAAATGGAACTGCCGGCCGCCGGCCTCGTGCGCTGCCTGCTCGCCTTCAATGTCGGCGTCGAGGTCGGCCAGCTCGCGCTGGTGGCGGCCGCCCTGCCGCTGGTGCTGTGGCTGCGCCGGACCCCGCACGAGCGCCGCGTCGTGGCCGCGCTTTCCGGCGTGCTCGCCGTCTGCGGGGCCGCCTGGTTCGTCGACCGCGCCTTCGCCCTCGGCCGGATGCCGTTCTGAGGCCGGGGATCCGGGCGGCGCGCGGGCGCCGTCGGCTCATCCCAGCCGCCGCGCCAGCTCCGCCCAGATCTCCGTGCCCTGCCGCTCCCAGCCCGGCCACCAGCGTGCCTCCGGCCAGGCCGCCCGCGCCCGCGCGACGTCGCCGGTGACCTGATACAGCAGGCCCCGCAGCAGCGCGGCGCACTCCGCGGGCAGGTCGTCGGTCGCGTCGAGCACCGCGCGCGCCTCCTCCCAGGCGCACCGGTTGCACTGCCGCAGCACGGCCTCCAGTCCCGTCGGCCGCGCCCGCGCCGCGGCCTCCCGCCGCACCAGACGCGCCACGCGGCGTCTCAGGTCCTCGGGCACGAGGGGTTTGGCCAGCAGGTCCCAGACCCCGAGCCGCAACGCCGCCAACGCCGCCGCGCCGTCGCCGTGGGCGCTCGCCAGCAATATCGGCGGCCGGCCGTGCGGCGGCAACGCCGCGGCCAAAGCCAGCCCGTCCAGGTCCGGCATCGCGTAATCGAGCACCACGGCATCGTAAACCGGCGGACCCTCCGTCAGCCGCCCGAGCGCACTGCGCGCCGATCCCTCGCCGTCGGCCCGCCAGCCCGCCGAACGCAGCGCCAGCACGCAGCCGAGCCGGATCGACGCCTCGTCGTCGACCACCAGCACGCGCGCCACGCGGGCGGCGCTGGCCTGCTCAACCGGCGGCATGGCCGGCCGCCGCGGCGGCGATACGCAGGTCGAGGTAGAAATCCACCTGGCCGCCGTCGCAGAACACGCCGACGCGGCCGCCGTGCGCCAACGCGATCTCGCGGCAAATGGTGAGCCCGAGGCCCGCGCCCTCGCGCTGTTCCTCGGGCCGGCGGTAAAAAGGATCGAAGATCTTCATTTGCTCCGCCTCGGACAGCGGCCGCGCCGTCCGGTTGCGCACGCTCAGGCGCACAAAGCCGTCCGCCCGCCGCTCCGCGCGCAACGTGACCGGTGTGTCCGGCACGCGATACTTGATGGCATTGGACACGAAGTTGCCCAGCACGCGCACGACGTGCAGCGGGTCCGCCAGCACCGGCGGCAGCGCCGCGACCTCGCCCTCGGTCATGACCGTCGCCTCGCTCCCGCGCACGTAGCTGCCGTGCATCGCCTCCGCCTGGGCCAGCAGCTCGGCCGGCGGCGTCGGCACCGGTTTCATCGGCACCCGCCCGCTCTCGAAACGCGCCAGCTCGAGCAGCGCCTGGAGCACCGTGAGCAGCCGCTCGCAATCGTCCCGCCCGGCGGCCACCAGCTCGCGCTGGTCGGCGGTGAGCGGGCCGATCTTTTCCTCCAGCAACAGGTGCAGCGTCATGCGGATGCTGGTGACGGGGGTCTTCACCTCGTGGCCGAGCGTGGAGATGGCCTTGGTCTTGGCCTGGTCGAATTGGCGCAGCTGCGTGACATCGACCAGCAGCACCGCCCAACCCGCCGGTGCACCCGGCGCGGGCGCCATGCGGAACACCTGCGGCAGATAGGTCGGCACCGGCGCGCCCGCCTCGCCGCTCTCCGGCAGCTCCACCGCGCGGCGCAGGTCGTCGCCGACCAGCTCGCAACCGAGCGCCGCCGCATCGTCGATGCACTTGCGCACCGCGCCCGGCAGGGCGCCGGGAATCTGCAGCGCCGCCGAAAGGCGTTCCGCGCGGGGATTCATCAGCTGCACCGCGTAGTCCGCATCGGCGATGTAGACCGGATAGGGCAGCGCCTCGAGGATCGCACGGCTCGTCCGGCTCGCCTCCGTCGCCCGCTGGTCGCTCTCCGCCACGTAGGCCCGCAGTTCGCCCGCCATCCGGTTGAACGCGCCGGCGATCTGCGCCAGCTCCTCGCCGCCCTCCACCGGCGCCACCGCGTCGAACCGCCGCTCGCGCAGCTGCTGGATCGAATCGCGCAGCCGCCGCAGCGGCGCGAAGACCCCGCGCGTCAGCCGCACCGAAGTATAGAGGTAGACGACGAGGGAGAACCCCGCGATCCCCAGCGCGAGCCAGCCGAAGCGGCGGCCGCGCGCCGCCGCCGCGTCGCGGCGCGCGAAGATCGCGCGCTCGTTCAGTTCCACCAGCTCCTGGGTCAATTGCGTGATATCCTCGGTGCCCCGGGCGATCGCATCGCTCAGCGTGGTGAAGCGGGCCGCGTCGCGCGGTCCCACGAAGAACAGCTGCCGGTAATGCCGCACGTAGTCGTCGGCCAGCGTTTCGACCCGGTCGACCAGCTCGACCTCCCCCGGCAGCGCGCTCGCCCGGCGCATCGCGTCGATGCGGGCGCGGATCCCCGCGCTCTCGACGTCGAAGGTCCCCTGACCCGCCGGCAACTGCCCGGTGGACTTGCCGTGCAGGTAGCGGGTGTTGATCCGCATCAGGCCGGCCCGCAATTCGCGCACGTGCCGGATGGCGTCGTAGTTGCCCGCGATGATCCGCTCGACATCCGTCGTCAGGTCGCGCGTCACGATCACCCCGAAGCCGCCCATCGCCAGCAACAGGAGCAGCGTCACCGTCAGCCCGCCGATGAAACTCCAGCGCTTCATGGCGTCGGACCCGGCGCGGGCCCGCCGGCACCGTCGTCGGCGGCCCAGCGCTTGCGTTTGCGGTAGAGCGTCGCGGCGTCGATCCCGAGCACCTGCGCCGCCTCCTCCAGCGTGACGGTCCGTGCCACCACGCGCCGCACGTGCTCCCGCTCGAGCCGGTCGATCGCCACAAGGCCGCCCAGTTCCACGGCCGCCTCCGCCCGGGCGGCGCCGGCGACCTCGACGGGCAGGTCGTCGGGCTCGATCGCGTCCCCGCGGGCAAGGATCACCGCCCGTTCGACGGCGTTGCGCAGCTCGCGCAGGTTGCCGGGCCAGGCATGGCCGCGCAGCGCCGTCACCGCGGCCGGGGCCAAGCGCAGCCCGGGTCGCCCCGCCTCGGCGGCGAAAAATTCCACAAAGCCGTGCGCGAGCCGCAGCAGGTCCGCCGGGCGCTCGCGCAGCGGCGGGACCGTCACCGTGATCACGTTCAGCCGGTAATACAGGTCCTCCCGGAAGGTCCCCGCCTTCACGGCGGCGGCCAGGTCGCGGTTGGTCGCGGCCACGACGCGAACATCGGCCGCGCGGGTCTTCGTCTCGCCCACGCGCTCGTAGGCCCGCTCCTGCAGGAGACGCAGCAGCTTCGGCTGCAGCTCGGCCGGCAATTCGCCGATCTCGTCGAGAAACAGCGTGCCGCCGCGCGCGGCCTCGACCTTGCCCCACTTGTCCTTCACGGCGCCGGTAAACGCGCCCTGCACGTGGCCGAACAGGTCGCTCTCCAGCAGTTCGCGCGACAGGCTCGGGCAGCTCACCGTCACGAACGGGCCTTCCGCCGCCGCGCTGCGCTCGTGCACGAAGCGCGCGAGCTGCGTCTTGCCGGTGCCGTTTTCGCCGAGCAGGAGCACCGTCGCGCGGGTCGCCGCCGCCCGCGCCACGACGTCGATCACGCGCCGCATCGCCGGCTCCTCCGCCGCAAAATCCGCCGGCGGCGCCGCGTGCGCCACCCGGTCCGCGAGCCCTTCGGCCCGCTGGCTCAGCCGCCGCAGGCGCTCGACGCGGGCCAGCACCGTCCGCAGCTGTTCGGGTGTGAACGGCTTCTCCAGGTAGTCGATCGCGCCGCGGCGCATCGCCTCGACCGCCGTTTCCACGCTCGCCTGCGCCGTGCAAATCACGACCGGCAGGCCGGGAAACGATTTCTGCAGTTTCGCCAGGTGATCGAGGCCGTCCGCCTCGCCGTCAAGGTGCAGGTCGAGCACCACCAGATCGAACTGCTCCTCCTGCAGCTTGAGCAGCGCCACCCGCCCGCTGTCCGCGGCGTCGGCCTCGTGGCCGTCCGCTTTCACCGCCTGCGCCATGGTCAGACGGACCGTGCGTTGGTCGTCGACGATCAGAATGCGCATGGCGGCGGCGCGGCGTTGGGACGTTCCATGCCGTAGCTTGCTCCGGCCGGTCGCGCGGGCGCAAAGGCCAAAACGCCGCGCCCCGCCGGGCCGGCGCCGCTCAGGCCGTCGCAAAATCGAGGCCGAACGCGCCGCGCTGCGGCTCGAACCAGTCCGACGGTTCCGCCTCGGCGGAAAACTCCGGGCACTCGGCCGCGAGCAGGCGCCGCAGGTGGCCGCGCGCCCGCGCGATGCGGCTTTTCACCGTGCCGACCGAGATGCCGAGCGTCGCCGCGATCTCGTCGTAGGACCGGTTCAGCACCGTCCGCAGGGTCAGGATCTCGCGGTGCGGCGCATCCAGTTTTTCGAGACACTCCGCCACCAGCTCGGAAAACTCGCCCGTCACCGCCGCGCGGTCCGGGCTCGGCGCCGTCGCCGCGAACAGATCGGAAAACGTCGCCGCCGAATCGTCGCTCAGCGGCACGTCGAGCGAAAGCGTGTCCTGCCGGCGCCGGCGGAAGAAATACCAGTAGCGGTTGTGCGAAAGATTCAGCGCGATCCGGTGCAGCCAGGTCGCGAGCGACGAGTCGCCGCGGAAGTCCGCGAGCGCCCGGTGCGCCCGCACGAACGTGTCCTGGGCGATCTCCTCCGCGTCGGCGCGATTGCGCAGCATGCGGAGCGCGATGAAGAACACTTTTTCCCGGTAGCGGCGCATGATCTCGACGAACGCCGTGTCGTCGCCGGACTTGAAACGCCGGACGAGCGTCGCGTCGACTTCGGCTTCCGACGCGGCGGCGGGACCGGCCGGGTAACGACGCGCGGAATCTGCCGGGACCTCCACCGGAGACGCGGGGACAGGGGAACGGGGCACGGACGGGGACGAGGTGGGTTGAAGTCGGGCCATGCCTCCGGTCTTACCTCGGCGCGTGCCACGCCAAGCATGTCCGTTTCCATCGTGCTGAAATAACGATTCTTAAATAATTCGACGCGCCGCCGAGCTCGCCTGCACGGCCGGCTCTCCCCGGCAAAACGCCTGCCCGCCCCCGGCCCGATCCTGCAAATTGCACGCCGGTCGGCCCGCCGCCCCCCGGCGGGCCGACCGCGGTGGACGGGCCGGCCGGTCCGCCCGGTCCGATTACCGCTGCGGCGCTCCGGACGTCACGACACGCGCCGCGGCGCGCCGCCGGGCGTCGGAAGGCATGAGACCCGGCCTCAGCCGTTCTTGTCCGTCAACTCGTCGTAGGCGGTCGAAAGATTGCTGCCGAGCCGGTTGGGCAAGGGCTGGTGATAATCCGGAAACCCCGGCAAGTTCTCGAGCGCGGCGATCTTTTCCTTCGGTTCGCCCGTTTTGATCTTCTTCGCGGTGTAGTCGAGCAGGCCGCTCAGGTAATCGCGGAATACCAACAGGTCCGCGCTCGTGCCCGTGACACCGAACTTCGCGTTGCCGTGGCCGAAGATGTAGATCGCGTCCTTCGGATAGGTTTTCTCGACCTGCTCAAGCACGCTGATCCAGCCCTTGAAGCGGCCGCCGCTCGCGCGGTCCGCGACCGGATACATGCGGTTGAACATGAGGTCGCCCATGTGGATCACGTTCGCCTTTTCGAAGTAGGTCACGATGTCCCCGCTCGTGTGCGCCGCGCCGAAATACCGCGCGCTGATCGTCTCGCTGCCGAGGTCCTGCTTCCACGTCGCGGGGAAGGTGGTGTCCGCGTAGACCTGCCCGGCGCTGCCGCTCTTGCCGCGTTCCGCGGCGGCCTTCTGCAGGGCGGGCACATTGGCATGCGCGACGATCTTCTTGGTCTCGGGCTTGAAGACGCCGTTGCCGCCGGTGTGGTCGCCGTGGTGGTGCGAGTTGACCAATACGTCGAGCTTGCGCCCGCCGCGGCCGGGCAGACCGTCGAGAAACAGCTTCGCCGTGTCCGGGAACTGGGTGTCGACGGCCGCCAGCGCGTCCTTGCCGGCCAGGTAGCCGATGCTGCCGCCGCGGGCGGAAAAGACACCGACGTCGCGACGCAGGAGCTTGAATTCGGGGGTGACGGGAGGACCGCCGGCCTTGGGGGCTTGGGCGACGGCGAGCGAGCGGGTCATCAGTCCCGCGGCGGTGAACAACGAGGAGCGAACGAGGAAAGCACGACGGTTCATGGGCCCGACCAATAACGACGATCGCGCCTGATTGAAGGGGAATCGCAAAATTCTCCGCCCCGGCCCGGACCCTGCCGGTCCGCCCGTTTCGTCGGCGCCGCCCCACCTCCGGCCGTTTCCCCCTCGCGTCGCCCGCGGCCGCTTCCCCGCCCGCGCCGCACCGGTCCGGACCAAAAAAAATCCGGTAACCATTCGCCTTCGCGCCGGTTTCCCCCGGCAACACCACTCCATGTCCCGCCGCCGCCGTGATCGCCACGCTAGACGAAATTCATGTTCCTCCGCGCTCCACTCTGGTTAATCGCTCGCGCGCTTTGCCCACCGTGGACACCGCCTCCGCCACCGAACCACGCTCCGACCACGCCCTGATGCTGGCCGTCCGGGACGGCGAGCTCGACGCGCTCGGGGAGCTCTTCGAGCGCCACCACGGCCCCTTGTTCGGCTTCCTCGTCAAACTCACCGGCCAGCGGCCCGCCGCCGAGGACCTCGCGCAGACCGTTTTCCAGCGGATGCTCAAATACCGGCATACCTACCGGGACGACGGGAGCTTCACCGCCTGGATGTATCACCTCGCCCGCCGATGTGCCGCCGATCACTTCCGCCGGGCCGGGTCCGCTCCCCACGCCACCGATCCGTCCGACCTCCACGAACACGCCGACGACGCGCCGCATGCCGCCCACCACGCCGCCGCACGCGACGACCACGCCCTGCTGCACACCGCCCTCGCCCAGCTCGACCGCGACGACCGCGAGGTCCTCCTCCTCGCCCGTTTCCAGGAACTCTCCTTCGCCGAGATCGCCGGCATCCTCGAATGCTCCGTCGGCGCCGCCAAGGTCCGCGCGCACCGCGCCCTCGGCACCCTCCGCGAGATCTACGTCCGTCTCCAACACCAGCGCACCGCCTGAGCCCGGCCCGGCTCCCCGCTTCCGTCGCGCCCATCCTTTTTACCCTTTTCCGTCCGATGAACTGCACCACCGCCCGCGCCGCTTTCGCCGAACTCCTCGACCACCGCACGCCGCCCACGGCGCAGCTCGAGGCCCGCGCGCACCTCGCCTCCTGCCCGGATTGCCAGCGCGAGTTTGCCGCGCTCACCCAGGTCGCCTCCGCCCTCGATACCCTCCGCGTGCCCGCACCCTCGCCCCGCCTCCGGCAAAATTTCTACGCCATGCTGGAGGAGGAAAAACACTCCGCCACCAGCGTCCTCGCCGCCGAGGAGCGCCGCCGCGAGCGCGCCCGCACCACCGGCTTCGGGCTGTTGCGCCGGCTCTTCGCTCCGCTCGCCGGCGTCGCCGCCCTCGCGCTGGCCTTTGTCGCCGGCTCCCGCCTCGCGCCGCCGCCCGCTCCCGCTCCGGCTCCGGCCCCGGCCGACGACGCCACCAAGCGCGAACTCGCCGCCGTCCGCGGCGAACTCAAAAAGATGACCCAGCTCGTCGGCTACACCTTGCTCCAGCAGCAGCAGGGCCCCGCCAACGACCGCCTCCGCGGCGTGCTCGCCTCCGCCCGCGACGAGACGCCCTCCGACAAGGTCCTCGACGACCTCATCAGCGCCCTCGCCTTCGACCCCAGCGCCAACATCCGCCTCCGCGCCCTCGAGGCCCTCTACCCGCACGCCGAGCGCCCGCTCGTCCGCGACGGCGTGCTCGCCGCCTTGCCCCGCGAGCAAAATCCCCTCGTGCAACTCGAACTCATCGACTTCGTCGCCGCCGCCCGCGCCCGCGATGCCGCGCCCGTGCTCGAGAAACTCTCCCAGAACGAGCAGGCCGACCTCACCGTCCGCGAAGCCGCCACCCGCGCCCTCGCCCAGCTCTGACCCTCCCTTTCCACAACCGACCCGACTGATTCCGACCGACGGGAACACCGTCCGAACCCATCAACCGTCATCCCTGATCTTACCATCATGTTCACCCGCTCCTGTCTCCCCTCGCTCGCCCTCGCCGGTGCCTTGTGCGCCGCCGCGGCGACGGCCGCCCGCGCCGACGAGACCACCACCACCGTCAAGTTCTCCGATCCCGCCAAACCCGGCACCGTGAAAGTCATCCTCGGCCGCGGCGACCTCCGTGTCCAAGGATCGGATACCACCGAGGTCACCGTCAAATCCGACGCCCGCGCGCAGTCCAAGTCCGTCCGCAAGGACGGCCTCCGCGTCATCAGCGCCGCCGCGAGCTTCGCCCTCTCCGAGAAGGACAACGTCGTCACCCTCGACGCCACCGGCGACTTCGCCAAGGGCGGCGCCGAATTCCGCCTCACTGTGCCGAAGTCCACCTCGCTCGTCGTCCAGAGCAGTTGGGGCGGCGATATCCGCTGCGCCCAGCTCGACGGCGACATCGAGGTGAAAAGCACCAACGGCGAAATCAAACTCGAGGACGTCGGCGGCGCCGCCCTCGTCGAGACCATGAACGGCGAGATCACCG
>JACCEA012118482.1_pt1 | contig 14341 bp, 14 predicted proteins | sample 7449851 | NCBI WGS metagenome assembly JACCEA01 (sample SAMN15323453, study PRJNA562643) | freshwater metagenome | isolation source: river surface water | place: USA:Blue River Watershed | collected 2017-08-18 | reverse complement strand
GCCTAAGCCTGTGCAAGCACCGGCAGTAGTAGTATTTGACGAAGTAACATAGGGATAAGATCCGAAGTCAATATCTAACAATGTACCTTGAGCACCTTCGGCTAAAACTTTTTTGCCTTCTGCTAAGTATTTGTTTACTAAGTGTTCAGAGTCTACTTGTTGCATTGATTTTAATAAGTCAATACCTTCGAACCATTGTTTTTCGTATTCAGAGAAATCTGTATCGATATCATAATGCGATAATGTTTCTAAGTGTTTAGCAATTAGTGTATCGTATTTCTCTTTGAAGTCTGGTAACATAGTGTCACCGACGCGTAAGCCTTTTCTACCAATTTTATCTTGGTAAGTAGGGCCGATACCTTTTAACGTAGATCCGATTTTTGAGTTACCCATTCTAGATTCAGATGCAGCATCTAATAATCTATGAGTAGGTAATATTAAATGAGCTTTTTTAGCTATTACTAATTTGCCTTTAGCAATTGGGTCATAACCGTTTTCTCTTAATTTATCTATTTCTTTTTTGAAGATAACAGGGTCAATGACTACACCATTACCTATAAGATTCAATGTTTTATCATTAAAAACACCTGAAGGGATGGTATTTAAAACATATTTTTTGCCATCGAATTCTAATGTATGACCAGCATTTGGCCCACCTTGAAATCTAGCAATTAAATCGTATTGCGGACATAAAACGTCTACGATTTTACCTTTACCTTCGTCGCCCCATTGTAAGCCTAATAAAACATCCACGCGCATATGTAATTCTTATTTCGTTGTATTTGAATTGGTTAAATTTTGTTGATTGTTGTATGATTCACATTTACCATCATTCTTAAGTTTGGTGCATGAACCATATAGATTCAATGAATGGTGAGTGATTTCGAATTTTAATAGATCGCCCATCATTGACTGTATTTGTTGAATTCTAGGGTCACAGAACTCAACCACTTTACCACAATCAATACAGATAATATGATCATGTTGCTTGTAGCCATATGACTTTTCAAATTGAGCCATGTTTTTACCAAACTGATGTTTAGTAACTAGGTCGCATGAAAGTAATAGTTCAAGGGTATTGTAAACTGTTGCTCTACTTACTCTGTATTTGCGATTTTTCATGTGAATGTATAGTGATTCAACATCAAAATGGTCGTTTCTTGAGTAAATTTCTTCTAATATTGCAAAGCGCTCAGGCGTTTTACGTAGACTTCTGCTTTCTAAATAAGCTTCAAAAATCTTCTTTACATTATCAATGGTTTCGTTTGTTGACATCTTAATCCCTTAAACAGAACAAAATTAATTATTTATTCATCATTAACACCTCTATAAGTAATGAAGTTTTAAACACTTGCATTGTTGGTATCGAATCGGGTAACTGATATTACACCATTTACTTGCTTTAACTTCTTAATTAATGTGTCTAGATGTGAGGTATCATTCACGTAGACCATCAATGTACCCTCGAAAATACCATCATCTGAGTCAACCGTTATTGATCGCATATTCACCTTGAAATCGTTAGAAACTACTTTAGTGATATTGTTCACAACTCCCACATCATCAGTGCCTGTAAGTCTAATTCCGGTTAAAAATGCAATTTCTTTTTGTCCGGTCCACTTAGCTTTCACAATTCTATAACCGAAGTTTGACATGAGTTTGATGGCGTTCGGACAGTTAGTTCTATGAATTTTAATGCCTTCGTTAATAGTTACGAAACCAAATACATCATCGCCTGGTATTGGGTTACAGCAGGGGGCAAGCTTATAATCAATTTTTTGTAAATCTTCACCAATGAGTAATATATCAGAGTCTTTACTCTTGATTTGTTTCATGTATTTATCAAGAGACTCTTTTTCTATTTTTTCAGGAGATTTTTGACTTGGCTTTTTCTCTGCAAGTTGAAACTCTCTTAATTCTTTTAAATCTATTTCTCCTTTCGCTACTTTATAATACAATTCAATATTACTTGGCAGTCCGAAGAATAAGGTCAATTTATTAATAGTTTGAATGTTATTATTGATTTTTAAGCTCTTTAGCTTACGATCCATAATCTCTTTACCATCTTCAGCAATTTTTACTTTATACTCTTTTAATGCTGATTTTATTTTGGCTTTAGCTTTTGAGGTGATTACGAAGTTTAACCAATCTTCTTTTGGCTTTTGTTTATCAGAGGTGATTACTTCTACCTGATCACCATTTTGAAGTTTATGTGAAAGGGGTACTAATTTATGGTTTACTTTAGCACCAATACATCTACTGCCGAGGTCTGTATGAATTTCAAATGCAAAGTCTAAAGCTGTAGCTCCGAAAGGGAGTTTCATTAAGTCACCCTTAGGTGTGAAAATGAAAATCTCATCAGAAAAGAGATTCATTTTGAAATCATCTAGGAAGTCGAGGGCGTTGGCTTCAGGACTATTAAGAACTTCACGAACTTTTTGAATCCATTGATCTAAGCCGTTTTCATTACTTTGTTCTTTATACTTCCAATGAGCTGCGAAACCTTTTTCTGCAATCTCATTCATTCTCTTCGAGCGTATTTGTACTTCGACCCATTTACCATTCGGACCCATTACCGTGGTATGCAATGATTCGTAACCATTGCCTTTAGGTGAAGAGATCCAGTCTCTTAATCTGTCGGGGTTTGGTATGTATTTATCAGTTACAATAGAATAAGCTTTCCAGCAATCGGCTTTTTCATTTTCAAATGCTGAATCTAAAATTATTCTAATTGCAAAAAGATCATATACTTCCTCGAAAGGAATGCCTTTCGATTTCATCTTTTTCCAGATAGAGTGAATTGATTTAGGTCTACCGAAAAGATTAGCTTCTAAGCCTTGTTTAGTAAGTTCATCTTTCAATGGTTTGATAAATTCATTGATGAATTTAGATCTTTCTGATTTTGTTTCATTTAATTTTTGTGCAATGAATTTGTAAGTGCTTGACTCAGTGTATTTCATTGACAAATCTTCGAGCTCAGATTTTATAGCATATAAGCCTAAACGATGAGCAAGAGGAGCATAGAGGTAGATAGTTTCAGAAGATATCTTTAATTGCTTATCACGAGGCATACTGTCTAGGGTACGCATGTTATGCAATCTATCTGCAAGTTTTATAAGAATTACTCTTACATCATCGGCAAGAGTTAAGAGCATTTTTCTGAAGTTCTCAGCCTGAATAGAACTTGTTTGGTCGAAAACGCCTGATATTTTTGTTAAGCCATCAATAATATTTGCTACTTTTTTTCCGAACTCTCTTTCAATATCATCGAGGGTAATATTGGTATCTTCAACTACGTCATGTAGTAATGCACAGCATATGGAAGTAGTACCTAATCCGATTTCCTCTGCAGCAATTTGAGCAACAGCTATAGGATGATAAATATAGGGTTCACCCGATTTTCGTCTCATGTTTTTATGAGCCTCTACCGACATTTCAAAGGCTAAACGTATTTGACGTTTATCACCTTTTTCCATGGTAGGTTTACAGGCTTTAAGTAAAGCACGATAACGCTTTTGAATTTCTTTTTTTTCTGCTTCTATGTCGATGTTGTGCATGCCTAAATTTAAAAAAAAACAATTGTTTATGTTCGAAAAATAATAATAATCGTGATATTTGGTTATATAGTAAATGAAATTGTTTAGAACTACACTATTTTTAAGTCTATTATTAACAATTCTATCAAATGAAAGTGTGCAAGCACAGGTTGAATTTGGTAAGAATGATACGCTCATGGTACAAGCTGTAGTTGTAGATGGAGATACTATTCCTTTTGCCTATCTACCCATGGTGAATATCTATTCACAAAGAATTTTTAAGTCTAAACGTGCACAGGTAAAATATACTAAACTTCGTAGAGATGTAATTAAAGTATGGCCTTATGCAAAGCTTGCAGGAGAGAAGTTTAAGCAACTAGAGAAGGAACTTGCAATGACTAATGATAAAAGAGTACAAAAAGCATTGGTCGAAAAAACTGAAAACGAAATTATGCAAAAGTTTGAGGCAGAATTAAAAAAATTAACTGTTACTCAAGGTAAAATATTAATAAAACTTATTGATCGACAAACGGGTAATACGAGTTACCGTGTTCTTCAAGATCTTAAAGGAAATCTAAACGCTTTTTTTTGGCAATCATTAGCCCGACTCTTCGGCTCGAATCTAAAATCACATTACGACCCCTATGGTGAAGATGCTGAGATAGAGAAGATTATTATTAGTATTAACTAGATTGTACTGAGTATTTAGTACTGAGTACTGAGACGTGCATGTTATAAGCTTTTATTATCTTTGCAGCATGAAACTAGATTTATTAGTATTTGCTGCCCATCCTGATGATGCTGAACTTTCGTGTTCTGGCACAATTATCAAGTACGTGAAAATGGGTAAGAAGGTAGGCATTATTGACCTTACAAGAGGAGAGATGGGAACTAGAGGCACAGCTGAAACTAGAGCTGCTGAATCTAAAGCTGCCACTGAAATTTTAGGTATACATGTAAGAGAGAATTTAGGCTTAGATGATTGCTTTTTTGATTTAAGCAAGGAATCTCAACTTGCAATCATCCGAATGATTAGAAAATATAAACCTAATACCATATTAGCTAATGCAATTGATGATCGCCACCCTGACCATGGAAGAGGAGCGAAATTAGTATCAGAGGCTTTTTTTAAAGCGGGATTGAGAAAAATTGAAACTGTAGAAAACGGACAAAGTCAAGAACCTTGGAGGCCTGCAGCTATTTATCATTACATACAAGACCGATACATTCAACCTGATTTTGTAATAGATATTACTGCTGAGCAGGAGCAGAAATTAGATTCTATAAGAGCATTTAAAACTCAATTCTTTGATCCGAATTCAAATGAACCTAATACATATATTTCATCTCCTCAGTTTTTTGAAACGATTATTGCTAGGTCTAGAGAATTTGGTAAGCTAACACGTAAAGGAGTTTTTGCTGAAGGATTTACTGTTGAAAAGATTTTAGAGGTAAATGATTTTGAAGATATTTTTTAATACATACAACTATTAGCAATCATTTAGCGTCTATATAATATCAATCAACGTTCTTTATTCGTCCCAAGACATTTGTAGAGATTGATAGCAAATAAAAAAGCCCGATTGAATATCGGGCTTTTTTATTATTTGTTTTCTTCAGTTTCAGTATCTTCTTTTTTATTGCCTTTAAGCTTCGTCTTCTTATCAAGACCATCTAGAACTTCTATGTTTATGCCGTCTGATAAACCGGTTTTGATGTATGTCTTCTTAAACACCTGATTGCTTGTTTCTACTTCAACGTAAGCTGAATCTCCCTCAAATTTTATTACACTTTCTGGTATTGTTAATACTGAATCTTTTCTTTCTAAAACTATATCTGCATTTGCAGAGTAACCAGCTCTAATAAAGCTACCTGGTTTTAATTTCATTGCTGCTTTTATTTCGAACTGAATAGCACCATCTTGTTCAACACCTTTCGGTGATATATATTCAAGTACCGCTTCGTATTTTTCTGTAGTAATCGCGCCAATTGTTACGATCAATGCCATGCCTTGTTTGATTTTACCTACTTCTGATTCGTCAACTTTACCCTGAAAAATCATGTCTTGCATATCGGCAACTGTTGCTATCGTTGTGCCCTCATTAAAGGTATTACTTTCAATTACTGAATTACCAACTTTAACCGGTACATTTAAAATCATTCCATCTATTGTTGCAGTAATTATTGTATTCGTAGATGAACCCATTGACTTAGAAGTACCTTGTTTTATCAATTGTAAATTATTATCTGCAGTCTCAAGCTCTTCGTTCGCAGTATTATAATTCAATTCTACTCTTTGAAATTCTGCTAATGAAATTACCTTCTGTTCGTATAATTTTTTGTTTCTCTCGTACTCGGCTTTAACTGTATTGAAATTTATTTTAGAACGATTTAATCTACTTTCTGCTTCGTTCAAATTCACCATGTTCGGAATGATTTTTATTCTCGCAATTTTATCTCCTCTACGAATCATCTGACCGGCTTCTACATATAGCTCTTCTACTATACCCGATACTCTTGGCTTTATGTCTACCTCTTTACGTGGCACTACAGCACCTGTAGCTACAGTCTTTTTGATGATGTTGTTTACACTCGGACTTTCAATATTGAATACTTCAGGTTTCTTTTCAGATTTCTTCCATAAAAAATATAGTGTGCCTAAGAATACCGCAGCTATAATAATGATTACACTAATTTTAATAATTTTTTTCATGTGTGTATTTATTTTTTATTCGTAACGTAATGCATCAATTGGTTTTACTTGTATTGCTTTTCTAGCAGGTACTAAACCTGCAAATGCTCCAGAAATTATAAGCACTGTAAGAGCTGTTAATGCTATGTTTATATCAACTTGAGGATTTGTGAACATGCCACCATCCGGATTATTGCCCATCATACTTCCGATTAATTCTAATAATCCAACACCCGCTATTAATCCGAAGTAACCTGCTATGCTTGTCAAAAAAATTGATTCTAAAATTATTTGACTAACAATTAAAATAGGAGTGGCCCCTAATGCTCGCTTGATTCCAATTTCTTTTGTTCTCTCTTTTACAACTATTAGCATAATATTACTCACGCCAATTACCCCAGCTAATAAAGTTCCTATACCTACTATCCATACCAATAAATCTATGCCAGTAAAGAGTCCGTTAATCTTCGCAAACTCTTTGCCCATATTCCAATGTCCGATTGCTAATTCATCATCAGGTGCAATGTTATGACGTTGTTTTAAAAGGGTGATAACTTCTTTTTCTACTTGTTCTACCGGAATGTTATCTTTTGAGGTAATAGAGTACCATCCGACTATATTGCCATAATTAAATGCTGTTTGAAAAGTTGTAAAGGGTACATAAACTGTTTGTGATTCATCACCTCCTTGACCGCCACTCGATCTAGGTTTGAAAGTACCAACCACCTGAAAATACACTCCATTTATTCTTATGTATTTACCCATTGGGTCTTCATCTTTTTCAAATAATATTTCAATTACTCTATCTCCAATTACACATACTTTTCTTTTTTGATCTATATCGAAATCATTTATAAATCTACCCTTGAGATTTTTCATGGGTTGAATTTTATTGAATTCAGGGAAGTCTCCATAGACAGAGAACTGTCCGGTTTTTACTCCTCTACTTACATTATTACCACCTCTGTAGCCGCCTAGTTGATTTCTCGGACAAACATATTGAGCGTTTGTGATACTTGCTTTTATTGCCTTTGTATCTTCGTTATTGTAATTGAATCTTCTACCTGGTTGAAAGCCTTTGTAAGGTTTGTTTGTTTTCTGTGTCCAGAGAAAAAAACTATTCGTTGCAAATCCATCGAATCCACCAACGACTCCATTTCTAAGTCCGGCCCCAGAACCCAACATAATCACCAACATGAAAATACCCCAAAACACACCAAATGCTGTTAGTGCCGTACGCAGTTTATTTTTTTTAATACTGCTTAAAATTTCTTGCCAACTATCTCTATCAAACATATTATTCGTCTCTAAGTGCTTCAATTGGTCTGATTCGTGCTGCTTTTAATGCAGGTACAAATCCTGCGATAGCTCCAGCAATTACTAATAAAATGGTTGCTGTTATTGCGATGCCTAAATCGACTTCCGGGTTTCTGAAGAAGTCTGAAGGAGGCATAAATGCTTTTGCTAATTCTGTTACAACAACACCAAGTACTAAGCCTAAATACCCAGCAAATCCGGTAATTAAAATCGATTCTTGAATAATTAAACTAACTACTGAAAATGGGGTAGCACCTAATGCTTTTCTCACTCCAATTTCTTTTGTTCTTTCTTTAACTACAATCATCATGATATTACTTACTCCAACAATTCCAGCTATGATAGTTCCTATACCAATTATCCATACGAAGAATGTAATGCCATTCAATAAATTCATCACATTTTTATAATTTTCATTGTTATTAAAAATGAACATTGCACGTTCATCATCAGGATGAATTTTATATTTTGAGTAGATGTATGATTTAGCTTCTTCCATCATTCTATTACTACTTACCAATGATGCATTGCCAGTACTAAACCAAATCACACTTACATAATCTTTTCCATTGTAAGATTTTTGCATGGTTGAAATAGGTACGTATAATCTATCATTATCTTGTCGCCCTTCATCTTTAAAAACCCCAACTACTTTGTATAGAATACCAGAGACGTCTAAATACTTACCAATTGGATCTTCGTCTTTGAATAATGCTGATTGAACAGGCTTACCAATCACACAAACTTTTCTGGCTTCAGCAACATCCGTTTCATTTATAAATCTACCGCTTACAATTTTTGCAACTTCTAATTTACTATGATCAGCAGCACATGATCTTACTAAAAATGAACCCTTTTCGTTTTTGTAATTTATACTCTTAACATTTGGCACATCTTGATGACAAGTTATGTATTCTAAACCTTCGATGTTATTCTTCAGATATTCAAAATCTTCATTTTTTAATTTTATTCTTCTGCCTATCTGCATACCTTGATAGGCTATACTAGTCTCGCCACCTTCTATCCAAATTGCATTACTAGCATCTGATAAAAACTGATGTTCTGCTCCATTTTTTAATCCCTGACCCGAACCTAAAAGTATAATTAAGATAAATATACCCCAAGCAACAGAGAAGCCAGTAAGAATTGTTCTTAAACGATTCTTACGGATGGTACTAAAAATTTCTTGCCATTTATCGAGGTCAAACATTACTATAAATCTATTATACCGTCTTTTAATCTAATTATTCTATGAGTCTTCTCTGCTATATCATGTTCGTGAGTGACGATAATGATCGTCATTCCTGAATCATTAATGTCTTTTAATAAATTCATTACTTCGTATGATGTTTGAGTATCTAATGCACCAGTTGGTTCATCTGCTAAGATTATCTTCGGATTTGCTATTAATGCACGTGCAATTGCTACTCGTTGCTTTTGTCCGCCCGACATCTCATTCGGCATATGCTCAGCCCAATCTTTTAATCCTACTTTCTCTAAATACTCCATTGCTATAATGTTTCTTTTCTTTCTATTAATACCCTGATAGTATAGTGGTAGAGCGACGTTTTCTAAAGCGTTTTTGAACGATATTAGGTTGAAGGATTGAAAAACGAATCCGAGCATCTTGTTTCTATACTGTGCAGCTTGCGTCTCTGATAAGTTTTTGATTAAGGTACCTGCTAATTTATATTCACCCTCATCATATTGATCAAGTATACCTAATATGTTTAATAGGGTAGACTTACCAGAACCAGAAGAGCCCATAATTGAAACAAATTCTCCTTCAGCTATATGAAGGTCAATACCTTTTAAGACTTTTAAAGGGTTGTTACCTATGTAATAAGATTTGCTGATATTTCTTAAATCAATCATACATCAATAATAACAAATACATTGCTTCGATTTCTTGCTTAACTTTATTGTTACGTAACGATTCTGTTTGATTAGAAGATGAGCCTTATTTTTTATATTAATTCTAAATATGAGATTGTCTTTTAACTGAGGTATATAATTAATAAATTAGAAAAAAAAGTTTTGTATGATTAGTAAAAAAATGGAAAAAGCTCTTAACGAGCAAATTAATAAAGAGATGTATTCTTCAAATTTGTATTTATCGATGTGTTCTTATTTCTTAAATAAAGATTTAGATGGCATTGCAAATTTCTTTAGAGTGCAATCACAAGAAGAACTCTTTCATGCACAAAAACAATTTGATTATATACATGATGCAGGAGGGAAGGTAACCATATCTGCTATTGATGCTCCACCTTCTAACTTTAAAAGCACTATAGAAGTATTTCAGAAAACTCTTGAACATGAGAAGTTAGTATCTAAATCAATAAATGATTTAGCAAAACTTGCTATGCAAGAATCTGATTTTGCTACTTATGCTTTCTTACAATGGTTCTTAACCGAACAAGTAGAAGAAGAAGCAACTGTAAATAACTTATTGTCAAAACTTAAAATGATTGGAGATAATACTTCAGCTTTATATTTACTGAACGCTGAATTAAAAACTAGAACATTTACACCAGGGGCAGAATAATATCTGCCTCTTTTTTTATCTTGATATTTGTAAGATTTTTCTAGCACCTAATGCTACCATTACGAAAACTATAGTACCTATCATTAGATCTGGGATTAGTGACTTAGTATAGAACACTAATATTCCGGCAATAATTACCCCAATATTTACTATCACATCATTAGATGTAAATATCATACTTGCTTGCATGTGTGCTTCTTTGCTTTTGCTTTTGTGTAACAAATACAGACATGTAGCATTACCTATCAAAGCTAATATTGAAATAATAATCATGTCTAAAAAATCTGGAACGACATTCTTAGAAATGAATCTTTTTATTATTTCTAGTATACCAAAAATTGCTAGTGTTAATTGTAGGTAACCAGATAGTTTAGCTATATTTTTCTTCTTTTGTAAACTTCTTTTTACCGCATAAAGAGCTAATGCATATATCAAAGTATCTGCGAGCATATCTAATCCGTCAGCTAGCAAGGACATTGATTTAGATATATATGCAAATACTGATTCTAAAATGAAAAAGAATAAATTAATGTATAATACTTGCCATAATAGCTTAGCATCAACATTATTATTAGATTCAATGTAATCTGTAATACTACTAGTTTGTATATGATTAGTATCAAATTTTAAGGAATCTAATCGTTTAAAGATTTCATCTTGATCTTCAGTATGTATTACACTTAATGTACGATTAGCTATATCAAATTCTAATTGTTTAATACTTTCTATACCATCTAATTTCATTCTAATCATTTGCTCCTCTGAAGGGCAATCCATTTTTGATATTCGATAAACAGTTTTAAACATTTTCGGCAGAAGATTAAGACATCTTACTTAGAATTTTTTTATCAGCTACAAACGTTCCAAAAGGTAAAATACTTGAAAGTAAAATAGGAGTGGTGACTTTGAAAATGTTCCATTTCTTTACATAGGATAGATATAAAGCATAGAAAACAAACAACACAAATAGCACTCCGTGCAACATACCTATAATTTCTACAGCTAGGGGTTTGTTTAATATGTATTTCAAAGGCATTGCGATGAACATCAATAAAATAAACGACATACCTTCTAAGAAACCAATTATTCTAAATATGCCTAATGATGATTTTAATAATTCTTTCATTTAATAATATTTAATCCGGCCCAAACACCTAATATACCCAAGCCAACACTTAAAATTATATTCAAAGATAAAACCAAAAAGTTACCTGAATTTATTAATTGTATATTTTCATGTGAGAAGGTAGAAAATGTTGTGAATCCACCACAAAAGCCTACAATCAGTAGCATTTTTAAATCGTTATTTATAATATTTTGCTTTGTAATAAATGCTGTAATTAGTCCGATTAATAAACAGCCCAACATATTAACTATAAATGTACCGTATGGGAAAGCACCACTAAACAATTTATTAATACTTGTTCCCATAAGATATCTTAATATACTACCTAATGCTCCTCCTATGCCAACAAGTATTAATGATTTCATTTCTTTTCTTCTCTTAATTGTGAAACCGATTTTTCAATAGAGCCAAATACTGGGTGATCTGCTTTATACACTTTCTCAAAGTTTGATTTCGCCTGCAAATAAGTCTCTATCGCTTTTTCTTTGTTATCTAAAGAATAAAGTCGAGCTAAATAATATTTTAAGTTTGCCTGAACTTCAATATCAGTTGAATAGGTATTTAATAATCCTTCGTATTTCTTTATTAGCTCGTTCTCAAGTCCGATGTTACCATAAATTTGTTCTAGTTGATTATATATAGCCGGATTAGTTGGGTCTATTTTATGGATTTTCATAAATACATCGTCGGCTTTTTTATTTGAAGTTCTTAAATAAATACTTAACAGAGATGTGATATTGTTTAAGGTAGTTGAATCTAATTCCTCTGCTTTTTCATAAAACATGATTGCGCTATCTATATATTTATTCTGATAATAAGCTTCTGCTAAAAGTCTCGAAGCATCTGATTTATATAGAGAATCAGTATATAGTTCATACGCTTTTTTCGCATGCACTAATGCTGAAGCTGGAGCCTTAGTCATTATATACGATAACGATAAATTGTAATGATACATAGGGTTTTTATCATTCTTTAAGATACTTTGATATAAGAAGTAAATACTCTCTTTGTATTTGCCTACATTGATCAAATAATAACCTATCTTATAATAGCTCATTTCATTTACACAATTGCCCTTTATGGTTTTTTCACTGTAAATAGCCATTTGTTTTAGGTATTCATTTTCAGGTCTTACCCAATTATCTCCAAATTTTAAATGAGCATCAAATAAATGATCTGATGCCAATTGATTTAATTCGCAATCATCAGAATTTATTTTTAATAATGAGTCAAAAATTAAATCAACATTCAAATTGTAGAAATGTAAGTCGTTGACATTAATTCTTAAAGACTTAAGATTTTCTTTTTTACCTAGATCTCTTAATGCATATGACCTATGCTGCTTAGAACTAATTGCATACTTTGATACTATCTCATATTTTTTTAAGAATATGCTAAGATCTTTATTGTTTGGATCGTATTGGTTTAATTTTTTAAAAGCAGTCTCATATTTTTTATTGAGAATCAAACTATTTGCTTTTTTAATTACTTTTTGCGCATCAACAGCAAAACTTAGTGTTGCTAGAAAATTAACAATGAATAATAATATCAATCTGTTCCACATATCTAATATTTATTTTAATTAAGCAATAAATATAGATAAAAATCTAAACGTATATATAGTAGATATTAAGTAGTCTATAGATTTGGTGATTTATTTAAGTTTTCTCTTAGAACAGCGTCTAATTCTTTTGAAGATTCAGATAAGAGTAATAGAATTTGTTGATATTTGTTGATGTCTTTCTCTTCTGATAATAATTCTATTAGACCTAAAATATTTGCCAGGGGTTTTCTTATTTCATGCGCATGATTCCATGCAATTTTATCTAAATGTGCGGTTTTTTGAATAAGGTTTAATTCAGCTTTCTTTCTTTGGTCTATATTTGTTGAATTAAATGAAACACCTATTATATCATTATTCTGATTATACAATGGTGTATAGCTTATTTCGAACCAAATGGTATAACCCGTATTGAAATCCATTTCCCATTCTACAGATACCTTTTCACCATTTATAGCTTTGTTGAAATTAGTATAGAATATTTCTTTTGTTGATTCAAATAAAAAATCTTGGATATCGTCACCAATGTTTATTTTTTTCTTGAAATGTGCTTCTACATCTTTTCTTGCTACTTCGTTGAAGCTTATAATTTTAAAGTCTTTATCTATTAAAATATTGCTATCAGTAGTGCTGTCTAATATTGCATTTAGCTTTTGTTCATTCGCTTGATTCTTTTGGTATAGTAAATTTAGATCTGTAACATCATGACCAACACATAAAATACCTGGTGTACCTTCTAAAGATTCAATATAACTAAAGTCCCAACTCGTCCAGAATGAGCCATTGTTTTCATCTGGCTTTCTAACATATACGCGTTCAACAGCATTATGATTTTGAATACATTTACCAACAGCTACCTCACATGATGGGTAATCTTCCATTACAATAGTTGTTTTGAAGTCTATACCAATAAACTCATCACTTATGTGCTTAAATCTATTATTGAATACAGAATTAGAATACAAATACTTAGAATCAAATCCGATTACAACAAGATAATAAGTAGGTGAGTTAACCAACCATTCTGGAAAAGAGTAGTTATTAGTCATTGTTTGTTTAGTTTATGCAAAACTAATTATAAGATTTTCAACTTATTTAGTTAATTGTAATATACGTGTAAAAATTTACTAAAATGACTAGTATTAGTAATTATATTATATCTTTTACAAAGGGGAAGGCTCTTCTATTGAAATTTAATTCGTTTCTAGATAGCACCAAATTATTAACTTCCGACTCATCAGAAATATAAAGTAAATTGCCAAATGGATGTACTACTTGAGTATGTCCGCTATGCATAACATCATTCCCATCTAATCCTGTTCTATTCACCCCAATTACATAAGATTGGTTTTCTATTGCTCTAGCTCTCATCAAAATATCCCAATGCTCTATTCTTTTATCGGGCCAATTAGCTACAATTATTGCAAGGTCATAAGGATTTTCTTTGGTGTTTCTCATTCCTTCCGGGAAGCGTAAATCGTAACAAACTACTAGATTTATACGCCATGATTTATACTCAACAATCAACGATTTAGTACCTGCGCTGTAGTGCTTATCTTCG
>JACCEA011887143.1_pt1 | contig 14341 bp, 12 predicted proteins | sample 7449851 | NCBI WGS metagenome assembly JACCEA01 (sample SAMN15323453, study PRJNA562643) | freshwater metagenome | isolation source: river surface water | place: USA:Blue River Watershed | collected 2017-08-18 | reverse complement strand
GCAAGAGCTCATTGATTTTCTGCATGAAAAATTTGGATGGACAACATATGAAGTTCCGCATTTCAAATTTATTGATAGAAAAGAGCTAAGTCATCATCCAGAGTGGTACAGAATTAGAGCCCTAATTTCAGGCCCTCAAAAGAAATTAGATGATATGTTTGCCCACGAACCATTTCGATCCGAGTGGAGACTATTTCAAGCAAGCCCGTGTGATGATGAGGAAGACCATGGAGAAGATGTTTTTGGATTTATATTGTCTCAAAATCAAGTAATGTGAAACTGTCCAGTTATGGTGATTAAAGACGACGATAAATACAACGACATTATCAAATAATGCCCTACTTTTCCCTCTACATTTTGCTATTTAATGGACAAACATACATCATTCAACACCACTCATTCTTACTCTATAATATTAAAAGTTGATTGTACATACATCAAAAATTTTGTAGCACCGCACAGTGATAATACGTAAGATCACTGCCGGGAAAAAACCAATGGATTATCAACGCTTTCCCTTTGCATAGATTCTTCGGAGTTCATAACCAAGGAACTCCTTCCTCCTACTATTTCATCCGGCTTCAACATTTCTATGGAATGAGAAAGAATACTCATTTTTCTCTCTCGATCTCGATCTTCACAATATTTAAGCCAACGTTTCACCATCCCATTAGAAATCATAATCATAATCGGAACTGCTCCCATAATTAAGAAAATCCATGCTGCTTGATACGAACCATACCGATCCCCATATATGTCAAACAAAAAGAACGACCAAAAGATTAAAACTAAAGGACGAGTGGTATGGAAAGCATTCACAATCCATTTACTCATACCTTTCCATTCATCTCGAATACTGTCGACATAATATTGAAAATTCTCTGGATCTGTTCTTGCCAGTGAGTAGATTCTACCGAGTGATAGTTGCAGAAATGTAGTATAGAAAAAGACAGAGATACAACCAACCAAAGCCAAAGGAGGGAACATGGTTCCAAATGTAAGCATAATCGCCATATCGGTTGCAATATAATTCAAATTTCTTTCTGCACGGAACCAGGTTTTATCGATTGCAGTTTTATTGATAGTGTTGTTCTGTCCAGAAGTACTTGATTCACGGAGCGGATCCTTTTCAACATCAAGACCGTTTTCATAAACCCTTTTATCACTCATCGCAGGAGACGGAGAAAGCATCATAGGCTGTAATACTTTCATTAAAAATCGATTCAATAGCCACCAAGCAAAACTATCTTTTCCAAAACGACGGAAAATGTATCCTTGACACAACTTTAAATAAATTTGAATGCATGGAACAATCATTCCCCCAATTATATACCGATAGACGAAAACCTCTGCGAAAGTTACTAACAACTGGGAACTGCATTGATAAGCATAGATAAAAGGAGGTGCAAAAGTTGTAGAATAAGTTTCAATATCACCATGACATTCTAATTGTTGTGGGATTTCTTCCTGCAGTAGTAACGCACGACAAGGCTGTGACTGGTAAGTAACTTGAATAGACGGTGCAGAAGATAGCACGTATAAAAAACAATCTGAACTAACCAATGCTACTGCAATACAGGGTGCGATAATACTATTAAATAATGACAATGCTGTCATGCATGACCCGAGCAGCTTTGAAAATGCTTCTTCCTCTTCTGTGTATGCTCGACTTGACACAGGGAAGTAATGTGTCAACTTCGCTTGCAAACGTACTTGTTTAAAGATTTTGAACATTATCGAGTTCCAAACTAGTTTATAAATAGATGTTGCTATCGCTATGATTTGTTTTCCTCTTGCATTGACACTGCTATCATTAATGATGCTAACATAAAGCATATTCACGATAAGGACAATTATTGCATCTAAAACAACTACCAAACCAACCACCAAGTACCATGTAACTTTAAATTTCCATCGATTATGTGTATGATTATCTTGAGTTTCAAAGATTGTTCCTGTAGTTTCGACACGTTTAGTATCCACACTAAATGAGCTATCCATCCATAACGATGTCACTCCCCCAGTAGTTGATCCATTCTCAGTCCCTGGTATTGTTGTTGCTATGGCTATTGCTGTTTCGTTATTAATATCATTCTTAACAACTTTCTCAGAACTGATTTGAGCTTTGTCTATGTTATTCCTATTTTCTTGAAACATTCGTAGCTTCATTACTTCGGATTGAAAAGAACGTACATTCAAAACATTTACATAAACTCCCCACGAGAGTCTATAAAATAAAATATCAAGTTCAGAATAGATAGCAAATGCTAACGCTATAAGCAAACTCATGATTACAGCAGTAGGAACGAAACCAGTTAGGTAGCAAGCTGAAAGAACCCATGCATAAGGGTAAGTATAACGTCCGTAGAAATTATTGAGAATAGGATAGACTATCATACCATAGAACATCAAAATAATTGTTATCCACGTAGCCCATCTTCGAGCAGTGGGAAGCAGTAAACCTATGTCGCGAAAAGCCAAAATTCGGTTATTATCTGCTTCTCTCTTTCTTTGCTCTGTATCGTCACTGGTTTTCACTTGCAACGAAGGCATGGCGCTGTCATCTTCAGGGATATTAGTTTCATTCGACCCATTCTTCTCATTATTGGAGCTGGGAGAAGCAGAGAGTGATATACCATCTAATAATTCGTACACTTCCCAATACGATTGAACAAGCACCTTTATTTGGCTAAACAATCCACTCACGTTTTCTTCGTCCTTCTTGAATATTGAGCTACAGCATACATTTGTAAGGCCCAAAACAATCGCAACTACAGTAAAAAGACATACTGATAAAGCAATCCACACATATAGAGCAATATTAATACTGTTTGATCCGCATTCATAGGACACTTTGTTTGGATCATGCGAAGGTAGTTGAGCTTTATTAATATCACAAGAAAAAATATTCCCCGAGAGAATGCTAATATTATGAGCATTTCGCAAACTGGCTGGAATATGGCCTGATAAACGATTGATATCAAGATATAATGCCGGCCAGGTAGAAGAACTTGCACCTCCACCACCAATACCACTAGCTGCATCCACTGAAACTGCATAATTGGTAACATTGTCAACTGAATTCCCTGAACTTTGTCCAAAGTTGAATACATCGTGATCTATTACACCACCAAACTTGTTAAAAGACAAATCGAGACTTTGCCACTTGTGACGTTGAATTGCCAAACTAATGCTTCCTTCCAATTTGTTGTGGGACAAAGACAAATCTATCAATTTTGGTGATATCGACTTCAACTTGCTCAGAAAATTCCCTTCCAATCCATTCCCTGCAGCATGCAAAGTTGTCAACAAGGAAAAATTTTCAAACAAACAACTTGGAATAGTTCCTTGCAAAGGATGTAACAGCAAATATGACTTCATACTTGGGATACGAGGAAAGATCTTGTTAGTACAAAGCTCTGACGTGTACAAACCATCTATGGCCAAAGATGATAATGTTGCATTAGCAAAACAAACATCATCTGGAATTGATCCAGAAAAGCAATTCTTCACAGCTGCAAATTCACTAAGACGACGCAAATGAAACAGAGAAGGAGGAATAGTTCCCGAGAAACCATTTGCACTTATATCGAAGGATGATAGAACGTGATGAACCTCAGGATTTAGAATATTTTCTATATTACCAGAGAAACGATTATTTTGCAAATAAAGTTTATTAAGGGCAACATGATTAATAAAATGATCTTTAATCGACCCGTGCAGATCATTGGTACTAACGTCAAAAAATTGCAAAACTTTCCCGGAGCTAACATTCGCACTGAGAGTACCTGTTAAGGAATTATTTGCAGCACTAAGAACAGTAATCTTTCGCCACCATTCTGCATCAGTCGGCAAACTACCAGTTATAATATTATTGTCAATGTTGAAGACACGTAGGTTAGCACCAACATCAATTGGAATGCTAGAAGTGAATAAGTTATTAAAACCTAAAAAGCTTTTGAGATAATAAAATGGTGCAGGGATGAATCCAGTGAACATATTATTATAGAAGAATCCATACGATAGAGATGTCATATTATACAAAGCTGGAAGTGTCGAGCTGAGCATATTGTGTCCCACCGAAAAGATTGCGACTGAATCTAGGCGAGCAATACTATGTGGGACAGTGCCGTGAAGTAGATTTAAAGACATATCAACGTATAACAGTGATCCAGCTATGTATCCAAAATCGTCAGGCAATGTCCCTGTAAATAAATTTGCATGGATATCAAATGTAGTAAGCAATGGCATTGACAATACTGCAACGGGGAAAGGCCCATAGAAGGAATTGTTTGAAATTTCAAACACAGATAGACTAGGCATGGTGACATTAATAAAATCAGGAATTATACCATGGAATTTATTTGAGGCAATATTCAACAATTGCAATGATGTCAAGTTCCACATACTAGCTGGAACTTCACCAGTAAGTTGATTGAAGTCTGCATAAAATTCTCTCAGATTGGGACAATTCACCGCCAATGAATATGGAATTGACGATGAAAACTTGTTAAGCTTAATTGTTAAACCAGCGAGATGTTTAGACTGCATAGTTGGAAATGAACCAGTGAAATTATTCTTGGCAATATCAAAAAACACCAAATTTTGTAAGTTCGATATCGATCGATCAATTGTTCCACTGAATTGATTTCTAGCTAACACCAAGTTATTTATGGAAGTCATATTGTAAAATTCTGGCGGTAATCGACCACCAAGGCGATTTGTATCACAATCAAAACCTTTGATTTTTGTGAAAATACCATAATCTATGGAGGGTAATTCTCCCGTGAATAGATTGGCACCAATAAAAATGGACTGGATTTGTGTCCAATTACCAATGCATGAAGGAATAGTGCCTCGCAGCCTATTGCTACCAACATTGAAAGATGTTATATTTTTCCAATTGCAAATAAAAGAAGATAGACTTCCTGTTAAACTATTGTGATTGGCATCGAATTGAACTAACTTTTGCCAATCCCCCATACTTGGTACCAAAGTTCCATAGAATCGATTGTTGGATATATCAAACAACGTCAAATTAACCATGTTGGACACGGACGGTGGTATGGTTCCTGTAAATAGATTGTTCCCTATCTGTAGAGACTCCATCGAAGATACTGACCATAACGATGGAACAAAGGGTCCAACCAATCCAATTTCACGTAAATCCAATCTTTGCAACCGTTGCAGATTTCCTAGTGTTGCAGGCAAGCTTCCTTCAAATAGGTTGTTTGCGAGATTAAGCGATTGAAGATTTATTAATGACCCTATGGATGGAGGAATCGGTCCACCAATCCTTGGATTCTGGGCTATCGTCAGATCTTGAATGTACGGTAACTCTCGAAAGACGTCTGGTATACTACCTATCATCCCTGATACAGTTATAAAGCGAAGCGATTTAACTCTACATCGCGAATTACATAATATGAACCCCCACAATGAATTGCACGGATTGACATTAGGATTGGTGAAATTCCATGGTTGACCAATCCTTACAATCCACTGAGGACCATTGAGGGAATCATAAATTTTGTGCAACGCATTGAATTCGCTTGCATTAAACTTACCAACACAGGGTGTAATCACCGGAGCTGACAGAACAACTATACTAGGTTGGAATAACGACCAAGATAACCAAACTGCAAAAGAAATAATAATTGTCGAGAGTCCGCATCCATCGGACGGAATGAAAAAACGCATCACCACAATAAAATTATACTTGTGTTCCACGAATTTCAGTACCAAATAGAAAACGCACTGAGAAACAATGTATTTCTCACAAATAATAGACTCTACAGGTTTCTGGTATAGTTCTTCTGGAATCCAGAATTAAAAATGCAGATTTTCTGGATTCCAACATTCAACAGACAACAACTAACCATTTGGGGGTATCAACGAGCTATCTTAATTAAGCAATTTCAATTATTGAAGAAGACTTCTTATACAATACATATAGCATTTTTTCGTCGGTCAAGAAGGTTTTAACAGCAGCATTACAATCGCAAAGAACAATGACATCTGACCTAGAAGACCAAATTGAGGCATTCACTTTCGAGCACTTCGATGCCTCGGAGAGCGCTCAGCGGATTTTTGCATCCTTTACGGAGAGCGATGTGGCTAAGAAACTTAATGAGATGTCTGGAGTGCAACAGGCAATTGAAAATGTACTAAAGCAAGAAGTCAAGAAAAATTATGCATCTTTTCTGAATGCCACGGAACAAATTCAGCAAGTGGGAGAAGAAATGGCAGAGTTTCGGCAATTGATCCAGAATACTCAAAAATTAATTGGGGTAAAATTTTAGTATTTTCCTTTCCACCCTTTTGACGCCACGAGTGACTTTCACTCTTAAATCAGGATGTTCGACAAAACAAAATATCTGAATCCAGAGCTATGCGCACAAATAGTCTTTTGCCTTCAATACAGTTTCAAAAAGCTGCTGAAGAACTACGCATGGAGCATGATAGAAAAACGAAGCCTTCATCAGAAGAGAAAACGATTGACCCTAAACTTCTTGTTCCTGAATGGTTGGGGAAAACACCGGATGATCTCGCTGAGTAAGTGCAATTTTTTTGCTACTTGAAAGTTCTGCGCTCAAGTTCCTCCAATGCAGATATATTGTGGAGCAACAATATCAAAAAGCAGTTGCTCTTATTTTGAAAGCAAAACAATATGCAGAAGGTCCAGGTGCAAAAGCGAATGAGAAATGTCAAGAAATTCTTAATCAAGTAAGCAACTTGGGGTCGCATTTAGCAACAACTTTGAAGAAGTCACTGTTGAACCTGCCAAATAGTCCTGTAAGTCAATATGTGTTGTGTTGGTAGTATATTGAATTTTCAAGTACATCCTACAAAATAGCTTTGGGGAATGACAGAGCAATACAAGAGGTTGAAGCTATTAATTACATTAAAAGAATATGCTCAGGCATCTGAAGGGTTTGCACTCATCAAAGAACAAAATATGCTCAAAGCTGTACAAAGCGTTGAAACATCAACTGATATTATATATTACGCGAAAGAATTGAGTCGTTCTTTCTTTCAAGAACTTTATTCTTCGGTATCCTTGTATCACACTCTTTTCACAGATCAACACCAGAATGAGAATTCAGAGATTGTTATGCTGTTGGTTCAGTGGACACAAGGTCAAATGTCACATTACGTGTTAACTTTAAGCAAGCAAGCCATTTTAGTGGTAACCGAGTCGGCCATGTTATGGTTGATACATTTGAGAGATCAAGGTCAATGGAGAATAACCACGAACGCAGCAACTTTCTCAGTGGGAGGAAGTAGTAATCCAAGTGAAGAAGCACTTCGCCCAACGATAACGCCGACCAAATCTGGTCGTTCAAGGCCACGAAGACAAAGTATCCTGATTCCACAAGCTGCAGTAGCGCTCAACTCCTCATCAAATGCAGTCAATTCTGGTGGAAATACAACAATCGTACAATCTAATGGTTCGAATCCATCTTCTAGTGTTGTTGGTTTAATTGCACAAGACCAACCATTAGGTGGATTGTTCCTATTGAGCAAAATAATCAACGCTGCCTTTCAACATGCTCATGAATACCAAGATAAACAACAAATCTTTTGCGGTGACTCTGGCGACAACCGCTCTCTATCACAGTCAGCTTTAAACAAAGCACTTCCAATGGTATCATTCTTGGGATTTTACATCGTCCCCGAAATCAATAAGATGGTGGCCATGTATTTAGAGGAGTTCATTAGAGAGGCCTCATCACAGGTAATCAAAGTTCCACGAATCTGCATCACCCGAGTTTGACATGCATGAATCAGGTTCGGCAAGATTCTTGGTCTGTGATTCGTGCACCATCCTTAGTTGTCACAAGCTTGATCCCAGCAGAACTGCGATCGGCACAATATTATGGCTCTGGGGGTTACAATAATGAAGATGAACTAGTATGTTTATCTTACACATGGATAGTATCGGGACTTGATCATTTGTTCGGTAAGTTCTCGTTCAAGAAAGTAGTGCAAGAAATTTGTAATTATTTCTGAACTAAGCTGATCTGTCGCTATTACTAAATGGAGATAGCAATGTTGCAAACAACTTCTATCGACGAACAGATATTTCTGAGGTTAGTAAAAAACTTTGAGTTGATGACTGCGTGATGGTAACATCTGTGAATAGTTGGAAGCTGTAGCTGCAGCAAGTCTACTACGATTGCTATTGAGATTCATCGTGGAGCTCGAATCAATTGATGTTGGAACATTTTCCAAAGTCCAACAACAGTGTTATGCAAACACATTGAAGGTCACCATCTGTCTTTTCTTATTTTTTTTTTGTAAGAAATTCTCGAATTGTATTATCGTAGGCAACTTCGCAATATCTCATCCCAAGTATGCAACGTGCCATGGACAATTGTTTTTTACCGGAGAGGTTACAACTTCTTTCAACGACTCCATCGGTAAGTTCTGTTAACATCTTTTTCATAAATCATTTTGGATAAACCCTTTGTTGATATGGTAGAATGTGTTCAAGACTGCATCACTGCGCTTGAATCGCCTCGCACAAGAAGCTAATACCAATATATCATATTAGCTTCATCGGACTGTATAGTATCACGAGTTTTGAGTGGTTTCGACAATTATCTTTATTGCTTTTACATGATGAGATGGATATAAGTACTAATAATTTATCATCGAATTAATACATGTGATCATAATTTTCATGGTGACGCTAGTTTTCACCATCTATCACTTGACTATCCTTTTGGTACCGATCTAATTACAATCACAGTAATGACTTGATCATATCGTGTCAATCAAAAACATCAAATGCCAACAAGATAGACAAAACAATTGCATTCAAAGTTAAGTCTGTCATAAATCCTGGTTTATTGTTTTCCAACAATGTGTGACCTATTCCTACTTGCAAGGACCATGCTATCAATTGAATACAACCAGACCATAAATATAAGCTAAACCAGGAATAGTATTTGGAAAGGGATTCTGCAATACTCATTAACATAATGTGGCATGATATGGCCTGAAATTTCATGGGACTCTCCAATACGAGGTAATAGGAAATAATGCTTACAGTAAGAATCCAATGGAGTCGAAACGGTGCAAGGAGTAATAGCCAGCCTAACCATTCCAAGGGAATACAAAACACATGTATCCATCGGTTGTAGTTGTTCTGATGGAATGCTCTAAAAAACATCAGTTCCCTATCGTAACCCACTAAGATATCTACAAGAACCTTGTCCTTCACATCCTTGATAGTGGCCCAGTTAAATCCAAATGTCATTTGTTATAAATATTTGGCATTGAATACATTAATCAATCTGGAATCCCAATCTGCTCTTGCAATCAATCGCTTCGCCTTCTGCTGCGCTGCTGCTGCTGCTGCGGCCTGGGCTAAGGCCTAACCATGCCCTCTGCTGCTGCTCACCGAGATAATAAATAATGCAATCCTAGTCCCCCTGCGCCTGCTGTGCCCATATGTGGTATCTATTATATATGTAGCGCTTGTAGCCTACTAGCTTTAGCGCCTGCTGCGGTGGCCTGCTTCCTCTTTTGCGCCTTGGGATTGGGATTCTGCGCCCGTTGAGGACTGACGACTGAGGACTGATTGGCGATTTGGGATTTGATTGTATCGCTGTATCGCTGTATTGTATTGTATTGTATGTGGGAGAGTGCAAAGTAATTCTTTTCCAAAGACAAATGGTAATTCTGTATGGCTTATTTGTGCTCTTAGCATCAGCTGTCGTTTACTCCGATGCAGCGAGTCTAATAAAAAAGAGTTTTTTCTTTCGTGGTGGAACGATTCACAACGATGTAGCGGACAGATGGTCATTATCTGGCAAAAGAATTGTTGTGACGGGAGGTACTCTTGGTATTGGAAAAGCTATTGTTGAGGAATGTGCTTGCATGGGAGCGGAAATAATCACTTGTGCTCGCAATGAGGACACCCTCCGCAATTGCTTAAGTGAATGGGACAGCAAAGGCTTCAAGGTTCATGGTTGTGTTGCAGATGTTAGTTCACCAGAGGGGCGGGATAAGCTACTAAATCTGATCCAAAATGTTATCACCAGCAACGGTAATTCTCCTGACAATGGTAAAATTGATGCACTCGTGAATAATGTCGGTACGAACATTCGAAAGCGAGCGAATGATTACACACATGAAGAGTATGAAAAGATTATGAATACAAATTTGCACGCCGCTTTCCATTTGACAAGAGCGTGTTATCCTTTCCTTAATAAGGAAAGCAAGGGTAGTGCAGTTGTAAATATTGGATCAGTCTCAGGTAGGTTTCACGGTTAGTTAGGTGGTGGAGGTAATCGATATTATCATTGCATAGGCGGATGCAATACAGCCATGAAAAGTGGTGTTGTGTATGCGATGACGAAAGCAGCTATGACACAAATGACATATAATTTAGCATGTGAGTGGGCCCTCGACCGTATTCGGGTGAATACGATTGCACCATGGTACATTGATACTCCATTGGTTCAACCAGTTTTGAAGAATCCAGAGGCATTGGCTCAAGTCTTTGAAAGAACCCCCATGAAAAGAGTTGGCAAGCCCGAAGAAGTTAGTAGTCTCGCTGCATTTCTTTGTTTAGATTCCGCATCATTCATAACTGGCCAAGTTATCGCAGTTGATGGTGGATTTCTAAGAAATGGATTTTACTAGTGAAGGTGTTCACCACCTGTACCTTCCCATAGTTGTTCAGAAATTAGATTATAATACCTTAAATTATGTTAATACCAACGCTGTATAATTTTACAAGACAGCCCAGTTAGAAAAAAATACCACCATACAATATATGTTGGTTCACAAGAGAATCAGAAAAACACTTACCAACTATATCATGGTAACTTCCATCAATTTTATGTTTTGTGGGATGCCACCCAGCTCATCGAAAAGCACGATAGAATTTACGGCATCTTCTCCATAATTTAACCAATCAGCAGGAAGCTTGTAGTATTGTTGACTAGGCAACCCACAACCAGTTCGACATTTGTCTCCATTGAAGGATCCGATATAGTCATTACCACAGCCTGTACAATCACGCTGAGAGGCAGTTGCTTCGGCAATCACATCCCAATATCTTCCCAACATATGTCCATTAATCCAAACAGATCCTTTACCCATAGATGCGCCCACATCCAAAGCCAACTTCGAGGTAACCAAAACTGACGGCGGGGTGGAAAATGTTGATGAATACCAGCACAACGATTTACATCCTGTACTAGACGGAGTAGAAATGCCTTTGTTTGGAATATCGAGGTATTCGCCGGTAAGTCCAACAGATTGCACAAAGCCTTTTAATGGAATTTGATCAATATAAACATCAGTTAGAATGCCAACTTTGATCTTTTCTAGGTAAGGGCCATAATTTTTTAAACCCATAGACACAGAGAGAATATCCAAATTGATGTTTGAACCGGCGGGTAATGTAATGGTTGTCCTCACAGGAATTGCTTCATCTTTGAACTCGATTCCATGTTCATCATATAAATTTCCCTTGTTGACAGGAGGCCCACCTGCGTTTCCCAAAACGCTACCAACACGCTTTCCATTAGCGTAGATGTAAAACAATCCACCACCTGCTGTACCAGATGAAAACGACAAAGTTACATTTGTATCCACACTATACTCTTGAGAAACGGTTGATGAATACCACAAATAATCAGTTTTGTCCAAAGTGATAGCAAGTTGTTCCAGTGGTTGTTCTGAAGTAATTTGAGGTACCTTCTTTTCGGTGTTGTAGGAAGGAATGCTTTCCTCAAATATAGAAATATGGCTCAACGCAAAACCATCGATAGCACGATAAAACTTTTGATTGGACTTGATTGCAGATGCTGAATTCTTGGTGTTGTAGATCAGGTTGGAGCAAGATGGTCCATTGGCAATTGACACACTCCAAGCAGGTACTACAGTGATTTGTCCGTTTTCCAAAGAGAAGGTACAGCTTTCAGTACCCCAGTTGCTAAAGAAAGCTAAGCATTGATTTGAAGAGCGGTAGAAATGAGATTCACAGGAACTTTGACCATCCAATGGAACTGCCGGTGGTGGCATTTGTTGCAGCAACAACTCCGTGTTGGAATGCAAAATCTCATGCAACTGTTGGAGAAGAGTAAATTTAGGTTCGGCGCGCATAGCATATTCATCGATCTGCACATCATAGTCATAAGACGTTACAATCAAAGGTCCACCCACACTTCTTCCAAACGTTGTACCACCAAAAGCCATATAGTAGTTCATATAACTACCGCCGCGTGCAAACCATCTCGCAACAGCGAATGCAACATCTACGGATGGGCGATGTGGAATTGGTTCACCCCAATTTTGAAACCAACCAGGCCAATTTTCGGTCCACATATGGGGTTGATTCGGAAAATCGTTTGCATGTTTTGAGATCCAATTATCACAATAGAACCCATTGCATGCATTCACAATACTGGCAGAAGGAGCACTTCCAGTCCCCTCCCCTTGTTGACACATTACCCATGGAATTCCTCCGATCCTGTGAGTCAGAGATGTTGCGTACTCACTCAACCATTTTACATACTTTCTTCCATTTACACCATAATATTTTTCCATGTTTCCGTATTCATTTTCAATCTGCATCATGATTATTGGACCTCCATCTTTCGCAAGTAACTTTGCATCATTAACCACAGATATTGTCTTTTCAAAATATTCTGCCAATTCATGCATCCACACATCATCAAATGTTCGAAATGTTGTGTTCATGGAGCGTAACCAACTTGGCATGCCGCCATTATTCCATTCAGCGCATACATAACCGGAAATTCTTAGGTGCACATAAAGTCCTTGCTTCCCTGCTTCCTCGATAAATGCAGCCAAATCATTGGAAGATGATGAATCAGTAGGGTAGAACCATTGATTATTTTCCGGTTCATGAATGTCCCAAAATACGTAAGTTTGAATAAGATTCAAACCGCTTTCCTTAGCGAGCTGGAATATTTGAGACCACTCCCCTCGAGATGCTCGAGGATAGTGAATACTTCCAGATATGAATAATTTTCTTTCATTGTTTACAAAAAACGATCTTCCATCAAATGAAACGGTAGTGGCGGCCTTCGCCTCAACAAAATCGCCACATTGGATCAAAATAAAGATAATTAAAATGAAACAAACCAAGAAACTCGACCCCAACATTTTTCTCAGTTTCTATTAAATACAAAAAGGATATACGGACCAATTATTAATAACAGAATTAATTCATAAATATAAAAGGTTATGCATGATTTTGGTTTGGCTGTGGTGCTGCTTCAACAAACATTCAGTCGCCAAACTAGGCACTCTACGGTCGAAATTTTCGCGGTGTCATCTATCCCATATATTATATATCAGAATCTGAAACTCTTCCATTGATCAATTTAATCAATCTCCACAAAGAGGAAATTTGGTTTGCAGTATGGCGGAAATATGGGACAAAATCATGGGCATTCAGCATTATCCATATGATGCACAATTGGATTTAACACTTGCCGCACAATCGGTCTTTACTTTTTGTTACTTCATTTCCTCAATCGTTTTACTTGATAATTCATACGCGGGGTTTGATGGAGCTCTTTTGGGTTTGCTCTATGGTGCTACTATTGCTCTCTCGTACAAAGGCTTGAAGAAGGATCAGAATAGAATCATCTACGGTATCATTCTCGGCGCAGTGTTCGTGTTAGTTTTTCTCTCGTTACAATCAGCAATATTTTGGGGCCAATACAGTGGATGTGAATCATATTCATCATCATCTACATCACAAGATGACGACAAGAAGAATGGCGATGACAAAAAGAACGATGATGATAAGAAGCGACGTATGTTGACTGGTGTAGAATGTTATTATACCTCAGCTATGAGTAGTATGAGTGCATTTTCCGTATTCATGTTCCTAAGTTATATCGTCCAGTTATATCTGATGATAAAACATAAACATGAAATACTTGGCGATCCAGGATCAAAGGGTGGATACGCAACAATTCCTCCTCGCGCTCCGAGTGGTTCTTTTCGCCCAGTAGTAAGCAGTGCATCAACAAGCGGGTAAGTTTAAGCCCATCATCTTTTATCAATAGACTGCAATCTCATTTTCGCTATTTCAGGTATCCCGAGTCAGTTGATATTTGATAAAAAATGGTTCAGAGCTGAATGGACAGTATTGGGCAAGTTTAGATGCTATTTGGTGTTCTTCCATCAAGTGAATTGTAAATTATCATGAGATAAGACACATCAACAACTTTGTGCTGAATGCTCATTCATATAACAACTACGAGAATTGTTCTAAAGTAATCCGCCATCACCAAACTTGTCAATTAGTCTCCGTAATTTCCTGCTCGATCTTAATATATCT